>MDTE01048861.1_pt1 | contig 299347 bp, 305 predicted proteins | sample 811231 | NCBI WGS metagenome assembly MDTE01 (sample SAMN05326651, study PRJNA326480) | marine metagenome | isolation source: seawater | place: Indian Ocean: Red Sea | collected 2010
CTGCGAGTTGAACAAGTCATAGGTGACGAGTGGATATATCCAAATGATCCAAGAGTTGAGCTAGCAAAAAAGGATCTCGCACAGTCAGCGGGATAAAATCCTATAACACTAAACTGAGATATCAAACAGGTCTTTCAGTAGAACTCTAATAGCATAATCATCACTTGATTCACAGGCTGCCTCTATCGCGGATAGGTATTCTGCCAATTCCTGCCAGGATATCGATTCTTCGTTTACCCTCATGATTTTTCGGTGACTAGTACTAAAAATTTGATCCCCCACGAGGAGCTCTTCATGCAACTTCTCACCCGACTTTAACCCACTAATCTTAATCTCTATATCCCCAGAAGGGTTATCCGCATCACGCACCGTGTATCCCTTCAATCGAATCATCCGTTCGGCCAGCTCCATAATTTTTGTAGGCTTACCCATGTCCAGAACAAATATATCCCCACCCTCTGCCATGCTCGCTGCCTGCATAACAAGCTCTGCTGCTTCTGGAATGGTCATAAAATAACGGGAAACCTCCGGATGAGTTACAGTAACCGGACCACCAGAGTCAATCTGATCTAAAAAGAGAGGAACAACGCTTCCAGAAGACCCCAGTACATTTCCAAACCTAACCATAGAAAATATAGTTCTTTCAGATGTTCCTTGAAGTCCTTGCAGCATCATTTCCGCCAGTCGCTTACTAGCACCCATCACACTTTGTGTTCTAACCGCTTTATCCGTTGATATAAAGATAAAATTCTTCACCCCAAAAGAGAGCGCTGCCTTAGCAACATAAAAAGCACCAATCGTATTATTTCTTAAGCCCTCAACAACATTCTCTTCCACCAAACCGACATGTTTATACGCCGCCGCATGATAGATTGTTTCGACATTATTCTTTGAGAAAATCGTGTCCACAAAAACCTGGTTGCTGATTGATCCTAATAACGGCATAACAACAACCGGTAGCTGCTCTTTTTCACAAATGGCTTTGATCTCCCTCTCGACCTCGTAGAGAGCAAACTCTGATTGATCAAGTAGCAAGAGGCTTGCAGGCTTTTGACGAATAATTTGGCGACAGAGCTCAGAACCGATCGATCCGCCTGCTCCTGTCACCATGACCACCCGGTTTCTAGCTGACCCTGATAAAAGGCTTGGCAAAGGCCTAATCTGATCGCGTTGAAGAATGTCTTCAATCCGCACATCTCTAATATTAACCAAACTCTGATGGTCAGATGCAATCTCCAAAATATCAGGAATTAACCGAACCCTTATCGAATAAGATTCTAAAAACTCTATTATACGTCTTCGCTTAGCAATCCGAGTTGAATCAACGGAAATAAAGATTTCTCTAACGGAGATCTCTTTCATAAGTTTATCTAAAGCACGCGGAGGGTAAACATATAACCCATCAATAAACCGTTTTTGTAAAGACCTATCATCGTCTAAAAAAGCTACCGGATGAAACTCACTATGTTGACGAAGCTGCCTCGCTAATTGAGCCCCGGTTTCACTTGCACCGTAAATAATTATAGGTTTTCCAGCCTTAACTCCTTTTTGCAACCATTGAAAGTAAGCTCTAACGGTAAATCTCGTACCACCGACATATAAGAGGGCAAGTAACCAAAAAATCACTGGCACCGATCGAGGAAACCCTATCAAGGGGACCATATAAGCGATGGAGGCAACCGATAGAGCTGTAATACTTGCTCCCTGGATTACCGCCCAGACAGCGCGAGTTCCGATATGGCGTACAACATGTCGATATAAGCCCAGATACGCAAAAACAGGTATTGAAATAAACGAGCTCACCAAAAAAGCTGGCCAGTATAAACTTACGTCAAAATTCCATTCGCCCAACCTTAAAACTAAGGCTGACCATAAAGCGAACGGGAGCGCCACCGCGTCAAAGCATATAGCAAGAATTTGCTTATCCCTTCGGGTTAAGCGAGAAACCAAGATTGCAATTCGTCTCTCTACGGAAGATCTGTCGGTGCTCATTTCTGTTACCTCAACTCGTATCCGGCCCGATACTTAAGAGAGACTACCAACAATGGGAACATGGCGATGGCAGCAATAAAAAACTGTCGGTCTGAATAATGAAAAGCAACCCAAGCTAATGGAAGCAGCCAAAACAAGAAAAATAATGTAAAGGCTATAAGCGTCCATAAATGTCCTTTGTTGGCCGCTAACTTTTGATACAAATGAGATCTATGAGGACTAAAAACCTTTTGCCTTGTCAGCAATCGAACTATCAATGTATAGGTGGCATCGAACAAAAACACTGCTAATAAGATTAGCGAGGTCCCTATTGGAACCTCGTCCATAGTCCACTCGTATAAAGCAATAATGATCAATAAAAATCCTATAAAAGTGCTGCCAACATCACCCATAAATATTTTTGCCTTCGGCCAATTGAATACCAAAAAAGCCAACATCGAACCAGTCACTACCTTTAGACATGTACCAACCCACCCTGCTAGATCTCCGATGATAAGTAGACCCAAACAATAAAGAAGACACTGAGTCCCAGCAATGCCATCAATACCATCCATAAAATTATATAAATTAATATGCCAAACCATGCCAGTAACTAAGAAAATGCCGACAACAGGATCACCTGAAAAATCAAGAAGCTGGAGCGCTAATATTGCAACTGTAAGGTGGCATAACAATCTAAGTATAACGGGGGTTCCCTTTAAATCATCCCAAAAGCTTACGAATACAATTAAAAGACACGGCCAAAATAAATAAGAAACCGCCAGTGGTTCCGCATACAGTGACGTCAAATAGAACATAATTGGTATGGCAAACCCCAGGCCTCCGGCTGTAGGAGTATCGCTATCGTGCATACTTCGCTCATTGGGAATGGCTACCATCCCTATTCTACGAGCTATCCAAATCACAAGAAGCTGACAACATAAACCAAAACCAAAACTAACTAGAAAATAAGTCATGTTGTCTTCAAAAACCAATTAACCATGCTTTCCAACTCTTCATCGTAGGAAAACGGTGGCAACCACTCGAACATTGTATTCATCTCAGTACGATCTATTACAAAGCTTTCAAATAGAGTTGGGTACCTCCTCTCGAGAGCTAATAATCTGCCGACATAGGTGGCAAATTTACTTTGCAGACGCCCAACTCTTTTATTTCTTCCAAATCCTGCACAAATGTCACCCATCAACTGACCCAAATGGATATCTGAACTATCCGCAACATGGAAAACGCCAGATGAGCTAGGTTCTAGATGCATGAGCATATCGCATAAATTTCTAACTCCGACGAGACTTCGCAATGCGAAAGGTGCATGTGGCGGCACCGGCAATCCTTTTCTAAGCCATGTCATAAGCCTGAAAAAAGGACCCTTAACACCACTTCCATAAACAAGCGGTGATCGCACTACAAAAATGTTTGAATTGGTGGTGGGAAAACCTAATAGCTCTTTCTCGGCAAACATTTTACTGCGAGAATAATCATCGTGTGGATTATAGGAATCAGTGGTTCGAACTGGTTTGGCCCGAAATTGGCCTAAAACATTGAGTGAACTCACATAAACTACTTTAGGAACCCCTGCCAAATCGGCAGCCATAAGTATCTTTCGGGGAAGAAAGACATTCATCTGTTGAAACTCCGAAACTGACAAACGGCTTGTGGACGGTGTGAGACCAGCTAGTTGATATACAGCATCTACACCCTCTAACTTTTTTACTAATCTTGATACGTCTTCATCTAACGAAATATCTACATCCTTTACACCAGCTTGCAAACCAAATCTGGATATGCCGGAAACATCAAAGCCATTATGCAACAGGGACTGACACAAGTGTTTTCCGATAAACCCATTAGCTCCTGTTACTAGCGCTGTTTTCATTTCTATTAATTCAATGGCTCGATAGTAGAATTAACCTGACTTGTTCCCCAAGCGCGACAGCTTGGACATAACCAAGTAAAACTGGAACTACCCATGCCACATTCCTTACATCTAAACGACATTCTAGCGCCAAATAGGTTTTTAGAGTCTTTAATTAATAACTCTAGATGGCCAGTCGTCAAAGGCAGATTAACTTTCTTGAAGGACTTGAGCAAAAGGATCAAATTCCATTCGTTACCACTGGAAATTAATTGTTTCATCAGACGATCTGCAGTCTCTGAAGGTTCATCACTTTCGTTCATACAAAACTCAATACACTCAGCTATTCGCTCCGATGGTAAGTCCGCAATGCACTCAAGAATGAAATTTAGATACGCCCGCCTATCGTTTTTTTCATCGTTAATAGATTCGCGAAACACCTTAATAGTCTCGTCAGACAACTCAGGCGCCCTAATTCGGATATCCGCTAACAACTGTCTCGCTTGGACTCTCTGGCCCGCAGCAACGAGCAACCTGGATTTAAGTAGCATGACTCTCGGATTAGAAAAATCATACTTCTCTGCATTAACTATATGTGCTTCCCCAGACTCTATATCATCCTGAAATATTGATAGCTCGGCTAACTCACAGTAAAAATGTGCTATCTGGGAGCAAACAGAAGGATCCGTATCAAGCAGCCGCTTTCCTGCCTCTAGTGCTTCTAGCCAATTTTTTTCGTCAACATATATATCGACCAGCATCCCCAAGCCAATCGATTTCATAGATGGATCCTTACTTAAAAATTGACGTAGAACTTCTTCAGCTCGATCGTACAAGCCGGCAACTATATAATCTTTTGATAATTCTACAGTTGTTTGTTCCCAAATTAGTGATAAAGAAGGTGTTATTTCTAAAAGCTTCCTATGGATTTCGATTGCTTCTTGTATGTCTCCGCGGCGACGGGCTAGGCTCCCTGCAACTAAATTGCCTTGAACATCGTCCACAAAAGGCGATAAAGATTGTAATAACGCATCAAATTCTAAATCCGTTTTTGTACCTGTCAAAAATGTTCCGAATGGCCTAGCCTCCTTTTTTCTCGCAGCACTCCTTCTGATGCCCTTTTCTAACCATCTCCATCTGTTTCCATCACGCCAGAAATAACCTATGAATACTAAGCCTATTAAAAATAATACCCAAATTATTGATTGGTCCAACATATGCACTCAATCATTGGAACCAATATCAACAGGTCTATTTCCGTGATCTAATTTTTGCACCGGCAACATACCGTCACGAACAATTCGGCCTCTTCGGATAAAAGGAATCAACATGGACAATAGCCCAGAGATAAAACCAACAGAAAAGGCAGCTAACAGCCACCAAAAGGCGCTTACACTGACTGTGCTCCAACTGAGAAATTTCAACGAAATCTGATCTTGATTAACCGCCAGAACGGCGATAACAAATGTAAGAAGAATAAATACTACCCAGACAATTCGAACCAGGTGTTTCATGAACCTTTCTCTATTCTATTAAATTAGTTCCCGCATCCTTACTAATATTGACGCCTGCATTAACCCGATTTCGTAACTCTTTGCCAGGTTTAAAATGAGGAACATATTTTCCAGCCAATCCTACGGACTCTCCAGTTTTTGGATTCCGCCCAATACGAGGAGCCCTGTAATGCAAGGAGAAGCTTCCAAACCCTCTAATCTCAATCCGGCTTCCCGAAGCCAGCGTCTCCGACATTTGCTCCAATATAGCTTTAACCGCCAACTCCACATCTCTCGACGATAATTGGTTCTGGCGCAACGAAAGAATTTCAATTAACTCTGACTTGGTCATCGCTACTAAAACCTGAATATTCGTGAAAATCTGTTAAAACCTCGCTGCAGCATTCGTATCCGTCCCCCTCTTTCGCCTTTCGATGTTTTATCCAATAGAGATAATCAAACCAAAAAAATATTAAATCATTGGTGATTAACAATGTTCTATTCTTCTTTATCCTCTGGAGCCTCATCCTCTGGAGCCTCATCCTCTGGAGCCTCATCCATTTTCGCCTTAATCAAATCGCCAAGTGTTCCAGATGCGGAACGCTCGCTTTCTTGCCGTCGATGCTCTTCTACTGCATCTCGCTCTTCTTCAATATCCTTAGCCTTTATTGACAAGGAAATCGACCTCACTTTGCGATCAATATTGGTAATTTTTATTTCTAGCTCATCGCCAATATTTAACTCATGTCGAGCATCATCGATACGATCCAAGCTTATCTCAGAAGCCTTAAGCGTACCATGAACATCTTCGGCCAGCCTGATTATCGCTTCCTTTATATCAACCTCCTCAACAACACCAACAACTATTTCACCACGGTCATGAGCTTCGACGTAATCCGCAAACGGATCTTTTTCTAGCTGCTTAATTCCAAGAGAAATCCGCTCTCGCTCTGGATCAACTGATAGAATTAGAGTTTCTATCTCTTCGCCTTTCGAATAGCGCCGAACAGCAGTTTCTCCTGGTTCATTCCACGAGATGTCAGATAGATGAACCAAGCCATCAATATTTCCGTCGAGTCCAATGAAAATCCCGAAATCAGTTATAGACTTTATCTTACCGCTAATACGATCACCCTTAGCATTTACGATCCCAAACTCCTCCCAAGGATTAGGACGACACTGCTTGATCCCAAGAGAAATACGCCTTCGCTCCTCATCGATGTCTAATACCATTACCTCTACACTATCCCCAAGATTGACGACTTTAGAGGGATGGATATTCTTATTGGTCCAATCCATCTCCGAAACGTGCACCAACCCTTCAACGCCTTCCTCAATCTCAGCAAAGCATCCATAATCTGTTAAATTAGTAACTGTAGCATTTACCGTAGCGCCTTCCGGATATCTACCAATAATATCCACCCAGGGATCATCACCTAACTGCTTAATTCCCAAGCTCACCCTATTCTTTTCACGATCAAATTTAAGAACCCGAACTTTGACCTCATCCCCAACATTTACCATCTCACTAGGATGTCTAATGCGTCGCCATGCCATATCTGTAATATGCAACAACCCATCAACGCCGCCCAAATCAACAAAGGCGCCATAATCGGTAAGGTTCTTTATAATTCCCTTGGCATCTTGGCCTTCTTGCAGTGACTCCAGAAGCGCTTCCCTTTCAGCGCTATTTTCTTTTTCTAACACCGCGCGTCTCGAAACCACCACATTGTTTCTCTTTTGGTCTAGCTTTATGACTCTAAATTCAAGAGGAGTACCTTCTAAATGCACAGTTTCTCTTAAAGGGCGGATATCAATAAGAGAGCCCGGAAGGAAAGCTCTAATGTCTTGTATATCAACTGTAAAGCCGCCCTTTACCTTTCCGTTTATCACGCCTGTTATTACATCACCATTGGTATAAGCATTCTCAAGTGACATCCAGGACTCTGCTCGCTTTGCCTTTTCCCGAGATAGCCTAGTTTCCCCCCATCCGTCATCAACCACTTCCATCGCGACTTGCACTTGGTCGCCTATTGCCAATGAAAACTCTCCAGTTTCACTAACAAACTGAGATCGAGGTATTACTCCCTCTGATTTCAACCCAGCATGAACTACTACCCAATCATTATCTATATCTACTACAGTCCCGGTTACTATAGCCCCGGGTACCATCTCAACAGATTTCAAACTTTCTTCAAATAACTCGGAAAAATTATCGGTCATAAAACTAGCCGTGCTCCACAGCACCGCTTCTCCAGTTAGCCCGAAAAACTATTTAGTATAGTCTACTCGGGGTCAGTTAAAATTCGCTCCGATCAACCTTGATTGATCAAAATAGCCGTCGAGATTTGCCTTCTTGGCAGATCCGTTCGAGCACCTCATCAACAGTCATTGCAGTACTGTCAATCACTACTGCATCTTCTGCAGGTACCAAGGGTGAAGCAGAACGTCCCCTATCCCGCTCATCTCTTTCTTTAATGCTCGCGAGAAGGTCGGGCAACTTAACACTCAAACCTTTGTTTTTCAATTGCTTATAACGGCGATCTGCCCTTGCCTTGGCGCTAGCTTCTAGAAATATTTTTAGCTCAGAGTCTGGAAACACAACTGTACCCATATCCCGGCCATCAGCTATCAGTCCAGGAGCCAGCCGCATTGCCCTCTGTAAACCTAAAATCTCCCGTCTAACCGAAGGGAAAGTAGCGACAATCGAAGCGCCTATGCTGGTGGCTTCAGTTCTTATGGCCAATGTGACGTCTTCATTACTTACAAACAATTTTTGATCTACAAATTCTATTTCTAAGCCAGATACTAGCGCAGCTATAGCCTCCATTTGATCTTTCGTTGACCCCGCGGAATATGCCAAATCAGCTTGAGACGCCTTTAGAGCTGTAATTCGGTAGAGTGCTCCGCTATCAAGAAGATTCCAATCCAAATACCTAGCAAGTAACCCACTAACCGTGCCCTTTCCAGAGCCACTTGGCCCATCAATGGTTATAACCGGACAAATGAAGTCAGTCTTAGTCATATTGGTTACGTATAGCTTTAGCGGAATTTATAAAATCCTTAATCTGTTCGGATGTTCCGGAATTAATTAAGCTCTTTAATTTCTCTAAATCATTAATAAAACGATCCAAATCAGAAAGAAGTGGTTTTTTATTATGTTCGAAAATAGACGCCCAGATGGCTGAGTCGGAGCCTCCTATCCTGGAAAAATCCCGAAACCCGCCACCAACATGATCTAAATGCGATGATTTAATCCGTTGTAGATAAGCAAATACAATGGCATGAGGAAGGTGGCTAGTCAGTGAATAGATTTCATCGTGAAGATCTGCCTCAAGGTACTTTACCTCAGCCCCGAGGCTTTTCCACCAATGCTCTACTGCGCGTAAAGCCCCTGCGTCAAGTTCTCTGGAAGGCGAAATAATCACCATCTTATCGGCAAATAAGTCCATTCTAGCCGCCCCTGGACCACTCAACTCTCCTCCCACAATCGGATGACAAGGCACATACCTAGAAGGCATTTCCTCCATGCTGTCTAAAACGGAATTAATGATTCCACCCTTCACACTCCCGACATCAAATAATATTCCAGGATGATCGGCCAACTCAGCTATCAAACCCGGTATCGTATCGCAGGGACTTGCCAGCATAATAGCTTCGCAATCCAACGGTATCGATTCCACAGAATCATCAATAATTCCTAATTTTTTGGCATGCTCACATGCTTCTTTGCTTGGATCAATCCCAACAAAGTGTCTAAAAAGTCCGATATCCCTCGCTGCGAGTGCAAACGAACTTCCGATTAACCCAACCCCAACAATAGCTATTTTCATGAACCCCTCGCAAATAGCAGACTAATCTAAGTCTTCCTCACCACACCCATAACATCTGGAAGGACATCTAGAAACTCCCTATTCTCCTCTTCAGTACCAATGGTTACTCTAAGAAAATCAGGCAATCCATATTCACCAATTGGCCTCAGAATAAACCCTTTCTTCAGTAACTGTTCGTAAACCCCTATCGCTGGACCACCTGTATCAAAGGAAATGAAGTTTCCTACGGACGGAATATATGGAATTCCAAGTTCCATCAGACAATCACAAACTACTTTCATGCCATCGTCATTAAATCGCTTGCTTTGTGCAACGAATTTTTTGTCTGAAAGAGCGGCGGCTGCCGAGGCCATCCCTAAGCTATTCACGTTAAAAGGTTGTCTTACACGGTTCATCAAGTCCGCTATTTTGGCTGAACTAACCGAATATCCGACACGTAACCCTGCTAAACCATAAATTTTCGAAAACGTACGAGTAACTATAAGATTGGGATACCGGCCAAGAAGCTTGATACCATCAGGATAGGAAGCGTGAGAGACATACTCGGCATACGCCTCATCAAGGACTACCCAAATATCATCCGGCAAATGATCTAAAAAACCTTGAAGCTCTTCTGAATCTACATAAGTACCGGTCGGGTTATTGGGATTTGCCAAAAAAATAATAGCGGTCTTTTCAGTTACGGCACGCAGCATAGCTGATAAATCAGTACCATAATTCCTGGCAGGAACTTCAACCAAATGTCCTCCGGCGGAAATCGTAGCAAGTTTATAGACGATAAAAGCATGCTCAGAAATTATGGCTTCTGCCCCAGGACGCAGCGCGCATCTTGCCACCAAGTCCAAGATGTCATTTGAACCATTTCCCACAGTTACCTGTTCAGATTCAATGTTTAAGTGTTCTGATAACTTGTACTTGAGGTCAAAGGCTGCTCCATCTGGGTAACGAGATAACTGCGCTAATCCTTGATCAATCACTTCCAAAGCCAACGGAGATGGCCCATGCGGATTCTCATTGCTAGCTAATTTAATCAACTTGCGGAGTCCTAATTCTCGAGCAACCTCATCAATTGGTCTCCCGGGCTGGTATGGACTTAGATTTCTTATGTTAGGGTTAACTTTCACACTATCGCTTGAGGGTATGAACCCAAAATTCTTACCTCTATCGCCACTAACTCTATTTCTTTAAGCACGGACTGAACCGCTGACTCCGTTTGATGTCCATCAAAATCAATAAAAAAGATATAAGACCAATCTCCTACTTTCGCTGGCCTCGTTTCTAACCTAGTCAATGATATTTCATGTCTATTGAATGGCTCAAGAACTTTAAAGAGGGCACCAGGTTCATTTCTACAAAAAACTAAAATGCTTGTTTTATCTCTACCACTTGACTCTACCAACTGATTCCCGATGACCAAAAATCTAGTTTTATTGTCCGAATAGTCCTCAATATTACGTTCTACAACCTTCAGTTCATAATGATCGGCAGCCATCTCACCTGCAATGGCTGCTACTCCCACTCGTTCCGAAGCAATCAGGGCTGCTTCTGAATTGCTATTTGCCGATTTCCGAGGGATATCAGAATAATTTTCATCTAACCATCTACGGCATTGGGCCAACGATTGCGGATGCGAAAGAATCTCCTTAATTTCGCCAACCTCCGATTCACCAGAAATCATTAATGCATGATGTATCGGGAGTTCAATTTCAGCACAGATAGTGAGCTTTGAGTCAGAAAAACAGTCTAATGTTCGATTAACCATCCCCTCTGTAGAATTCTCTACCGGAACCACACCATAATGGGCACGCCCTGATTCAACCTGACGGAATACCTCATCTATGGCGGGCGAAGCCAACGTGCGGGCAAATTGGCCGAATTGCTTAACTGCGGCAGCCTCTGTATAAGTCCCAGCAGGTCCTAGATAAGCTATCGTTAGTGGTTGTTCCAAATTCAGGCAGCAAGAAATAATCTCTCTAAATAACCTGGCAATATCGTCATTGTTCAGGGGGCCCTCATTGTTTTCCTGGATACGAGCAAGTATCTGAGCCTCGCGTTCAGGTCTATAGTAAATGGCACCTTCTTCGCCTTCAGCCGCCTGCTTTATTTCACCAACTTTTAGGGCTAATGCAGCTCGGTCGTTTAATAACTTCTGCAGACTGCTATCTATCGCATCAATCTTCTTGCGAACTTTTCCCAACTCAGCATCGATTTTTTTCATTACCTTGCCCGTTCAAAGTCACTCATGTATTTTATAAGCGCATCCACCCCTTCTTCGGGGACCGCATTATATATGCTTGCACGAATGCCGCCCACGCTTCTATGCCCCTTTAAATTAAACAACCCACCCTCTTTCGCACCTTCTAAAAATATGCCTTCCTCCTCAGCATTATTCAAAGTAAAGGTTACATTCATCGCGGATCTATTTCCTGGTCTTACAGGCGATTGGTAAAGATCACTGTTGTCAATCAACTTATAGATTTTAGAAGCTCTGGTAGCATTCCGTTTTCCAATCTCTTCAAGACCCCCTTGCTCCTTAAGCCACTCAAACACTAAACCGGCTATGTACCACGAAAACACTGGCGGAGTATTAAACATGGATCCCGAGCGCATGTGGACATCATAATTTAACATGCTAGGTAAATCAGAGCGGGCCTTCCCCACAAGCTCTTTTCTAACGATCACGACAGTTAGCCCCGCTGGACCAAAGTTTTTCTGTGCTCCAGCGTAAATAAGCCCGAATTTTTCCACATCGATCGGCCGAGACAATATATCGGAAGACATATCGGCGACCAGGGGGACACTGACTTCTGGAAACTCATTAAATTGAACGCCTCCAATCGTTTCATTTGAGCAGATATGGAGATACGCAGCTTTATCATCTAGATTCCAATGCTCAGGAGCAGGAACATGATCAAGTGCATTTGCGACCACATTCACCATCGCGTGTCTTTCGGCCTCCTTAATTGCTTTGGAAGACCAAGCACCGGTATTAAGATAATCGGCTCGATTACAACCCCCTAACAGGTTCAAAGGAACCATCGAAAATTGTAACGTGGCCCCGCCTTGCAGAAACAGGACCGCAAAATCATCTCCAATGCCAAGGAGATCTCTCAAATTAGCCTCAGCCTTTTCAGCAATAGATATAAAGGCCTGACTACGATGACTAATTTCCATGACTGACATCCCAGTCCCTTGGTAATCATGCAGCTCTTCTTTTACCTGATCTAAAACCTCAGTTGGCAAAGCAGCTGGGCCCGCTGAAAAATTAAATGCTCGACTCATAGCTCGTCATCTGAATCATTGTCAACTATTCGCTCAGCACCAACCAAAACTTCTTCCCCTCTCAGCCTAATAAGCCGCACACCTTGTGTGTTTCTCCCTTGAACAGAAACTTCATCAACTGAGGTTCTTACTAGCGTTCCCATATTACTTATCAACATGAGCTCATCTCCGTCAAACACTTGTAGCGCGCTAACGAGGTCACCATTACGAGGTGAAGTTCGCATAGCAATAACTCCCTGACCTCCTCTTCCTTTCGTAGGAAAATCCTGTACATCAGTTCTCTTACCAAAACCATTAACGCTAGCGCTTAAAACAGAACCTCCGTTTTGAGGAATGATTAAGGAAATAACTTTATGGGAACCTGATATCCTAATTCCTCTCACCCCTCTTGCCGTTCTTCCCATTGGCCTAACATCAGACTCCTTAAAACGGGCTGACTTACCAGAACTGGATGTTAATAAAACATCTGAAGTTCCATCCGTTAAAGCGCAACCAACCAAAGTATTTTCATCTTCTAAGGCCAAAGCTATGAGACCTGTGCTACGCGGCCGGGCAAAATGCTCTAAAGAAACCTTCTTGACAGTGCCATTAGCGGTTGCCATAAATATAAAACGATCCTCTGAAAAATCCTGTATCGGAAGCACAGCAGTAATACGCTCTTCTTGATCAAGGGGCAGCATGTTTACTAATGGTCTCCCCTTAGCTCCTCTCCCGGCTTGGGGAATCTCATAAGCCTTCAACCAGTAGGCTTTTCCATAGTTAGAGAAACATAGCAAGGTATCATGGCTGTTTGCTACCAGGAGATGCTCCACAAAGTCTTCATCTTTTACTGACGTAGCAACCTTTCCTGTTCCTCCTCGTCTTTGAGCCTGGTACGCTTCTAGAGGCTGGGTCTTTCCGTAACCTTGATGAGAGATCGTAACTACTAAGTCCTCCTCGGTAATTAGGTCTTCATCGGTCAAGTCTTCATGAGTTGACAATATCTCAGTACGACGTTCATCCCCATAATTCTCTTGAATCTCAACTAATTCCTCTCTGATCACTTCCTTTAGTCGTTCGCTAGAATTCAAGATTTCCTGCAAACCCGAAATTTCATCCAAAATAGTTTGGTAATCCACAATTAACTTGTCTTGTTCCATCGCCGTTAATCGCTGAAGTCGCAATTCCAGAATAGCCTGAGCTTGTTCGTCAGAAAGATAGTAGAGACCTTCAACAAAACCAAACTTCTCATCCAAACCGTCAGGGCGACATGCATCGCTCCCCGTTTTATCCAAAAGAGCTCGCACAGACTCTGATTCCCATCCGCGAGATATTAGGGCCGCACGCGCCTCAGCTCCAGTCTTGGATTTTTTAATTAACTCTACAACCTCATCTATATTAGCAAGTGCGACTGCCTGGCCTTCTACTATATGGCCCCTCATTCTTGCGCGCCGCAATAGATAAACAGATCTGCGAATTACAACTTCTCGCCGATGTTGAAGGAAGGCCTCAAGCATCTCTTTCAAATTAACCGCTTTCGGTTGGCCATCAACTAGAGCCACGCAATTAATGCCAAATACAGATTGAAGCTGAGTCTGCTTGTATAAATTATTTAACAGCACTTCACCTGAGTCACCTTTTCTAACCTCAATAACTACTCTTAAGCCATCTTTATCAGACTCATCACGAATTTCTGTAATGCCCTCGATCTTTTTATCTTTTGCAAGCTCTGCAATTTTTTCAATCAATCGCGCTTTGTTTAATTGGTAAGGAATTTCAGTGATAACTATGGAATCTTTGCTATTCCCTCCACCCTCAATTACCTCTGCCCTGGCTCGAACATATATTCTACCTCGCCCAGTTCTATAAGCAGAGACTATTCCTGCCCTCCCATTGATAATTGCCCCCGTTGGGAAATCTGGCCCCTTGATGAACTGCATCAGTTGATCTATATCTAACGTTGGTTCTTCCAACAAACTGAGGCAAGCCTGCACTACCTCTCGAAGATTATGCGGTGGTATATTGGTAGCCATTCCAACCGCGATACCAGAACTGCCATTAACAAGCAGGTTTGGCAGCCGGGCAGGTAACACTTCTGGCATCGAAAGCGTTTCATCATAGTTCAAAACGAAGCCAACCGTTTCCTTATCTAAATCCGCCAGTAACTCAGAAGCCAAGCGCTCCATGCGCACCTCTGTATAGCGCATTGCGGCGGCCGGATCTCCATCTATTGAACCAAAATTTCCTTGTCCATCAACCAGGGTATAACGCATAGAAAAATCCTGCGCCATTCGAACAACGGCATCATAAATGGCAGAGTCTCCATGCGGGTGATATTTTCCCATCACGTCCCCAACTACTCTTGCCGACTTCATATAAGGGCGATTATGTGCATTATTAAGTTCGTTCATCGTGAACAAAACGCGCCTGTGAACAGGTTTCAACCCATCCCTAATATCAGGTAATGCCCTGCCCACTATTACGCTCATAGCGTAATCCAAGTAGGATTGTCGAAGTTCATCTTCGATATTTACGGGTAAAATATCCCGCGTTTGATCAGGCCCCAGTTCAGACATAGAAACACGACACAATAAAGTAGTTCATTTTACCAGAAAGAGGCCTAATTAGGTCATTTTTGATGAACTATATGTATTAATTAAAGTTAAAATTATTCTATGAGGATAACCAGTAAATCAGGTCTATAATTCTAAAATGAAAGAAAGTGCTTGCGACTTAATTATCGATGCCAGATGGATAATACCCATATCACCGCCCAATGATTGGCTGGAGCATGCGAGTATCGCCATACATGAAGGCCTAATAGTAAAAGTAGGCCCTCAAGAGCTCATACACCACGAGTTTAGAGGCAAAAAAATTATTTCCCTCGATAACCATATTTTGTTACCAGGGCTAGTAAACGCCCATGGACACGCGGCAATGACCCTATTTCGTGGTTTTAGTGAAGATATGGCGCTTGAAAACTGGTTATCAACAAAAATATGGCCTCTAGAGACAAAGTGGGTGGATGCTGATTTTGTACAAACAGGGTCTGAGCTCGCTATCGCTGAGATGCTTCATTCTGGTATTACTTGCTTCGCTGACATGTACTTCTTCCCAGAAATCGTTGCGCGGACTGCCAAAAATATAGGCATACGAAGCCAAATAGCTTTCCCAATAATGTCATCTCAAAATAGATGGTCCAAATCAACTGACGAGTGCTTCCACAAAGGTTTAGCGCTACACGACGAATATCGATCCGATGATGCTGTGAACATCGTCCTTGGTCCCCATTCCGCCTATAGCGTTTCAGAAAAGGACCTTCAGAAGGTCCTAATGTTTTCGGAGGAGTTATCCGCCGACGTCCATATCCACTTGCATGAAACAAATAATGAAATAACAGAAGCACACAGAAAGCAGGGGGGAAGTTGGATTGAATTTTTAAATAGAGTTGGCCTGCTTAGTCCTCGCTTACAGGCCGTCCATGCAGTGCATCTGCAGCCCGATGAAATCCAAATATTAGTGGAAAATCAGGTGAAGATTATTCACTGCCCAGGATCTAACCTCAAACTTGCTAGCGGGATAGCGCCCATCAGAGAGTTGCTTTCAGAGGGCCTTGCTATTGGCCTTGGAACTGATAGCGCCGCTTCAAATAATAGCCTGGATATTCTAATGGAGGCTCGATTAGCCGCCCTTATAGCAAAGCATCTGCATCAAAACGCTGATGCCATTTCAGCATCACAAGTTTTAGAAATGGCTACTTTAGGAGGAGCGCGAACATTGGGCTTGGACCACCTTATTGGCTCGCTTGAACCAGGGAAGAGTGCCGATATGATCGCTATAAATGTAGAAGAAGCAAAATATCAACCCATTTATGATCCTATTGCTCAACTTATATACACTAACTCCAGTGCTTCCGCATCAGATAGTTGGGTGCGCGGGAAACACCTTTTGAAAAGTGGCAAATTAGTCACAATAGACAAGCAACAGGTTTTAGAAAAAACTAAAGATTGGCAACGGAGAATCGCTATTGAAAGATGAAAATATCGACAACGAAGAATTAGCTAAATTTGAACGTTTAGCGCATAGATGGTGGGATACCGAAGGTGACTTTAAAGCCCTGCATGATATTAATCCGGCTCGTGTTGGGTACATATCTGACAATGCCAAAATAAGCAACGCTTCTCTACTGGACGTAGGATGCGGCGGCGGCATTCTAACTGAAGCTTTTTGTAATCTTGGAGCTAAGGTAACGGGAATAGATATGTCAAAGAAACCTCTTGAAATAGCTCGCATGCACGCAATGGAATCCGAACAGGAAATTGAATATCTAGAGTTAACCGCAGAAAGATTAGCATCCCAACAGCCAAATTCCTTCGACACGGTAACTTGTCTAGAGGTGTTGGAACACGTCCCTGATTTTGGGTCAACGGTAAATGCATGCGCCGAGCTAGCGAAAAAAGGAGGCAACCTTTTCTTTGCAACCATAAATCGAAACCCTAAGGCATATGCTTTAGCTATATTAGGAGCTGAATATATTTTGGGTCTATTACCGAAAGGGACCCACGACTACGTCAAATTAATTCGGCCTGCGGAATTAGCTATTACAATTCGAAAATCCGGTCTAACAATCATTGACATCGTAGGTTTAAGGTACAATCCGTTCTCCCGTAATGCCAGAATCTGCTCAGATGTAGACGTAAACTATATTATCCATGCAAAAAAAACCTAGTTATCCTGAATTGAGTCAGGCAAAAACGCAGTGGCAATATGAGCCCAAACAAGGCTGTCTATCTGGCAGAAATATTTTGGTCACCGGCGCTAGCAGCGGCATTGGTGCAACAGCTGCAAAAACCTATGCCTGGTATGGAGCAAATGTAATTTTGCTCGGAAGAAATCAAAAACGTCTTGAAAACGTATTCGATTGGATAGAAGAAAATACAGCGACTACCCCAGTGATAGTGCCCTGTGATTTGTTAGCATTGAATGATGAGAATGCCACCAATCTATATTCGGCAATTAAAACCACCTACGAAAAACTGCATGGCATTCTGCACTGTGCAGCAATACTTGGTCCAAAAGTACCGCTTTCTAATTACCCAAGCGACGAATGGTTGCAAGTTATGCAGATAAATGCATTTGCTCCTTTTCTTCTTACACAAACCCTGCTTCCGCTCATGACTAATCATCTAGAAACAAGCTCCGTAATCTTCATATCGTCAACCGTAGGACGGAAAGGCCGAGCCTATTGGGGTGCTTACGCCATGTCGAAGAAAACTATCGAAGGGTTAATGGAAGTATTAGCTGACGAACAACGAAATTTGAATGACCTTAAAGTCAACACAGTAAATCCCGGAGCAACAAGAACCGCAATGCGCGCCGCGGCCTATCCGGGCGAAGACCCCTCCACGGTACCCACGGCTGAAATAAAAATGGACCTTTTAATCTACCTTATGGACGAAAAGCATAAAAAAATAACCGGGCAAGCCCTTAACTCTAAAGACTGGCTTTACGACTAAGTGAAAAGAAATATCAAAACTTTCTAGCTAGCTGTCATTCCCGCATCAACTGTAAATTCAGCTCCGGTAACATAATTGGCCTCATCGGAGGCCAAATAAAGAATACAGTTCGCAATATCTTCAGGTTGACCCACCCGCCCCAATGGCACCCCTGGAGGCACCATCTCCTCAGGCGCTGGCCCCGCTGCATTGGTGCTACCTCTGGCCCCAGCCTGCATATTCGTCCATATAACACCCGGATGAACTGAATTGCACCTAATGTTATCGGCAGCTCCCTCCAGAGCAATCGATTTTGACATAATCCGAACCCCACCCTTGGCAGCGCCATAAGCGACACAAGTTGGCAACCCGACCAGTCCAGCAACTGAAGATAGATTAATTAGGGAACCTCCTCCTACCTTTGCCATCTCTGGCATCGCTGATTTACATCCTAGAAAAACACTAGTCAGGTTTACATTTATCTGCTTATTCCAGTCTTCCAAACTCATCTCTGAAATAGGTTTTAATACCGCTATTCCAGCATTATTAACCAACACATCTAAGCGTCCAAAGTGAGACACCGTTTCAGCAATCACTTCTAGCCAGCGACTTTCATCCACCACATCTTGATGAACTGCAATCGCTTCACCCCCTGCTTCACGAATCTCCTCAGCGCACGACTCCGCCCCTTCCAAATCCAAATCAGTTACAACCACCTTCGCTCCTTCACCTCCCAGCGTCAGGGCGGTTGTTCGGCCTAAACCTGGATTTGAAGCACCCCCAGTAACGATGGCTACCTTACCTTCTACTCTTTTCATTATTAATACTCCAACCTAAAGAAATATTTCCAACCCTCTCGCTCACACTATTTCTAAATCCCATTTAGAGCCCATTTATAATCATAGCGTATCGGACCTAAATACGAAGAAATCCTCCCAGACAAAGCTTTATGGTGCTTTCCTAGATAACCTAACAAGTCTTGTCTACGGCCAGCAAAATCATCAGCATACCAATCATAAATAGATGACAAAACCAGCGTGCCATCATCATCAAATCTTACTCCTCGAGGATGGTTTATATAAGCCATTTCATTTGCGGTTAGAAGCTCATCAATGTTGGATGCTGTATATGCTTGCGGTAATAAATTTGGGCAGCTATAACTGGCACAATTGAGCCCATAATGCACACGGTGATCTTTCCACAAAGGGCGCAAGATCCGATGTTCTATATCATCTAAAGTCAAAGTGTAACCAACCACACTGGTAATCTTGATTTTCCATGGACCCCGAGAGAAGAACCTACCACCAATGTCCAAAATACTCGTTTTGACATCGTGTTTAAGAACTAAATTAACGGTAAGGGCATTATAAAGATTAATCCAATAAGCCAATTGTTCTAATTTTGAGTACGACCTTGGGTCTATGATTATGAGTGCTGCTATATATTCCTCCAACCGAACACGATCCGCCACAGCAACTCCACTGTAATTTACCCTATTAACGCCATCAGCAGCTAAAACCAAATATTTATCCAAAAAAATTTGCCACTCTGCATGATCAATTACCTGAAGGTTAACATCTTCGTTCTGAATTCCCCAAAACACCAAGGCTTTGTCACTGCCAAAACATTGAACCTGCATGAACATACCGAGGAGTGTTGAAATAAGAAAAAGTTTCATCATTACATATCAAGCTACTTGCTTCATAGATTATTAAATTTACTAAAAAAACAAAACCAACCAGAATAAAAGCAGTTATTGATCTAATGCTGACACAAATTATTCACTCGCAATTTTTGGATAGGGAATCAAACAACTTTTGTCAAAGTTTTTACCCGACATTTGATTCTTGCGCTTTGTAGATTTGAAATTTAAATCACCCTTGCTTAAACCCAAAATATCATACAATCTGGATAAATCTTCTATGCCCAACTCAACTAGCTGACCTCGCCGTATAGTAGAAGGAAGTATAATTGGACCAAAACGAACTCTCTTTAATCTACTAACACGGAACCCTATACTCAAAAATAATCTACGAACCTCTCGGTTTAGTCCTTCCATCAGGACCACATGATACCAATGGTTAAGTCCCCTACCGTTGTAATAGCGCAAATCACTAAAGCTCATCCGCATCCCTTCTACTGCCACGCCCTCTCTTAGCTCGCTTTCCTGATCCGAAGTCAATTTTCCATCGATTCTAACCGCGTACTCCCTATCAAGGCCCGTTTTTGGATGCATCATCCGATTAGCCAAAGTCCCATCAGTTGTGAATATTAATAGGCCAGTAGTACGAATATCTAAACGCCCTATGGAAACCCATTTTCCTTTAGATAACCAAGGCAGGGCATCAAAAACCGTCGATCTGCCTTGAGGATCATGCCGACTACAAATCTGGCCTTCGGGTTTATTATAAATCAGAACTCGATGAGGTTTATCCGTAGACAATTGCAATAACTTGCCATCTAGTTGGATTTCATCATTTGATAGCACCCGTTGGCCAACATGCGCAAGATCGCCATTAACAGAAATTCTACCTGATAGAATCCAAGACTCTATTTCTCGTCGAGACCCGTATCCATTAGCAGCCAGAACCTTATGTAACTTTTCGCCTCTCACTCAAATACCTAATCGGAATCTATCTCTTCACTTCCCAAAATTGGCAACGGCACTACTTCCGCTAAGCCAGACCGAGAAACCGATGAACTGAGTTCCTCATCAGGTACTTCTTTTGAGGACAATATTCCCAAATTCTCCTCGCTCCGATTATTTTCGGCATCGGTTCCATATCCCTCATCTAGAGCGAGTGGTTCCAACAATTGTTTTATTTCAGGGAGGGGTGGCAATTCATTGATACTCTTTAAATCAAAATAATCTAAAAAGGATTTAGTTGTCCCGTACATCGATGGACGACCAGGCACTTCACGCTGCCCAACAACTTTTATCCACCCGCGCTCTAACAACGTGCGCATTATATTTGGACTTACACTCACACCTCTAATCTGTTCAATATCTCCTCGCGTGGCTGGTTGTTTATATATTATCAATGCTAATGTTTCTAAAAGTGCTCTAGAGTATCTCGGCGGCCTCTCATCCCATAACCGACTTACCCAAGGGCTTAAATCCTGGCGGATCTGATACCGGTAACCAGTAGCCACCTTACGTAGCACAAATCCTCTTCCCTCGCATTCCTGTTCTAGCCTTTCTAAGGCGTTCTTAATCTCTTTCCGAGTCTCTGAATAATCCCGCTCCTCAGCAACAAAAAGCTTTGCTAAGCGATCAATACTTAGTGGCTCCCCTGCCGCCAGGAGTGCCGCATCAACCACGCACTTCAGATAATTAAAATCCATAGAATCGGCCATTTTCTACTCCCCAGCCACCCGAATATAAATGGGGGCGAAGGGTTCATTCTGCACCAAATCGAGTATTCCTTCGCGAATTAATTCCATTACAGCTAGAAAACTTACAACCACACCTGATCTTCCCTCTGAAGGCAAAAATAACTCAGTAAAAGGCACGAAATCCCCTGCTTCATTAACTCGAGCTAAGATACTGGTCATCCGTTCCCTCACCGATAACGGCTCCAGCTGCACAGCATGTTTTTGGTACATTTCTGCTCGTCGTAACGCCTCAGCCAACGCTACGAGAACCTCCCGCATATCAACTTCGGGGTCCGCATGCATCTTAATTAATTCTGGCTTTTCAGCATTTCCAACAAAAATATCCCTCTCTAGTCTTGGAATCTTATCTAAAGTTTCCGCCGCCCCTTTTATCTGTTCATATTCTTGCAATCGCCTTATTAGCTCAGCTCTAGGATCATCTTCATCGCTCAGTTCCTCGGGTTTTGGCAATAGCATCCTGGACTTTATTTCAGCCAATAAGGCCGCCATCACCAAATAATCGCCCGCCAGCTCGAGCTCCATAGCATGCATCAATTCTATGTAATCCATATATTGAGCGGTAATCTGAGCTACTTTGATATCCAGAATATCTAAATTTTCTCGCCTGATGAGGTAGAGCAGAAGATCTAGAGGGCCTTCAAAGGCTTCTAAAAATACCTCTAGCGCTTCAGGGGGAATATACAGGTCAGTAGGCAATTGCTTCAGTGTCTCCCCGCCAACGCGCGCTATTCCTTTTCGCTGCCCGCTCGAGATCATATCCCCTGACTCTTGTGCATAATCGTCCTTTGGTCGTTTAGGGCCATTCATCGTATAACTATTCCCATAGCCGTTTTAACTTCTTCTAACGTTTCACGAGCAGCTTCCCTAGCTTTCTCTGAACCTTCCTGAAGCATTGACCTAACTAAATCCGGATCCTGCTCAAACTCCTTGGCTCTGCTCCTCATTATTTCTTGCTCTGTAGAAATAGAATCTATAAGTGGTTGTTTGCAATCAATGCATCCAATTGCAGCAGTTTTACACCCATCCTCCACCCATTCACATGTAGTTTCATCAGAATATATCCTATGCAAATCAAAAACAGGGCATTTTCCTGGGGTTCCAGGATCAGTTCTTCTAACTCTTGCGGGATCGGTAACCATAGTCCGTATCTTCTGCTCCACCTGGTCAGGGCTCTCTCTTAAGCTTATTGTGTTTTCGTAAGACTTAGACATTTTCTCGCCATCTAACCCTGGAACCTTGGGTGCTTCATTTAATATTGCTTTGGGCTCCGGTAAAATGATGCGGCCACCCCCTTCCAGGTAACCAAATAACCGTTCCTGGTCACCTATAGAAAGATTATTCTGGTTAGCAAGCAAAGCTCTTGCTCTATCCAATGATTCTGCGTCGCCGTTTTCCATATACGCTTTTCGAAGGCCCTTATATTGGTTGCCAACTTTCCTCCCAAGCTTAGATATAGCTGCTTCGGCTTGATCCTCAAAATCGGTTTCCCGGCCATATATGAAGTTAAACCGCCTAGCAATTTCGCGCGTAAGCTCTATGTGTGCTACCTGATCAGCCCCTACCGGCACATTGCCGGCACGGTATATCAAGATGTCTGCAGATTGAAGAAGTGGATATCCCAAAAACCCATATGTAAACAGATCCTTGTCACTAAGTTTTTCCTGCTGATCTTTGTAACTTGGAACTCGTTCTAGCCAACGTATTGGCGTTATCATAGATAACAAAAGATGTAATTCAGCATGCTCAGGCACCTTAGATTGCAGAAACATGGTTGCCGCACCCGGCTTCAAACCGGCGGCTAACCAATCTACCACCATATCGAAACTATGTCGCTCGATGTCATCGGTAGTATCATAGCCAGTCGTTAAAGCATGCCAATCAGCAACAAAAAAAAAGCTCTCGTACTCATGCTGGAGTCGGACCCAGTTTTTGAGCACTCCATGAAAATGGCCAAGATGCAGCCTCCCTGTTGGCCGCATCCCCGACAACACCCGATTGCTCGATTCTGCGCTACTCAAATAGACCTCAATTTCAGCTCTACACTTGCCTATTATAGATCTGATTGAGACAGAACGCCCGTCCCACATCGATCATTTTTAACTAGAAGAACGGCTGTAGATATCTTAATTATCCTATATTTGCAAATGAGGAAGTAGTTCTAAGTTAGGCCTCCATTGCACAAATACGAAAATCTTTTATTATGCGTTCTCGCAAAGTTCCGATCATTCACTCTCCTAAATTCCTCATGGCTTAAAAGATAGATGAACCAGTTAATTGATTTAGTCCCCTTGGCATTGTTTGCATTAATCTTCTTCCTTGCTGATATATACTACGCCACAGCTACGCTGATGATTGCTATTTCGGCGCAAGTCCTAGCGATGCATGTGATGAAAAAGGAAGTGAGCACACAACTAAAGGTCACTCTTTTTGCGAGCCTCGTTTTTGGAGGCATGACGCTAATCCTAAAAAACGAAATCTTCATACAGTGGAAACCTACCGTAGTGAACTGGCTACTATCAGCAATATTATTTTCATCCCAAATTTTTAGCAAAAAAAACCTTCTGAAACGCCTTCTCGAATCGCAATTCACGCTAGATGACAGAATTTGGAGAACACTCGCTATAGGTTGGTCGCTAGGTTTTTTCATGGCAGGAGTACTGAACCTAATTGTGGCATATAATTTTTCAATGGAATTCTGGGTAGGCTATAAATTTATCGGTGGATTTGGATTAACCGCGCTCTATCTCCTGTTAACGACATGGTACCTTGCAAAAAAAGGTGTCCTGACCGCACAGATGACGCATACAGAGTAAAAGATGATTAGCTGAGTCTTTTTACGATCTCTATATGATCATCTAGAATATGATAAGGACGACAAATGATCTGCTTAAGTGTAAACCTAAATAAGATTGCTCTCTTGCGAAATGCGAGAAACGGCGATAACCCCAGCATCACTGAAGCGGCCAAAATAGTTATCGCTAGTGGAGCGAGCGGAATCACGGTCCATCCGCGCCCAGACCAAAGGCATATAAGGCCCGACGACATTGCCGCGCTTACTGACCTTTTGACCGAACATAACCAAATTGAATTTAATATTGAAGGTAATCCACATTCACACAAAGAACGAAACGGTTATCCTGGGTTTTCAGCGTTAATTGAATCCGCTAGACCACATCAGGCAACTTTGGTGCCAGATTCAAATAACCAACTCACTTCGGATCACGGCTGGGATCTACGCGGAAATAATGCAGATCTCGTAAAATTAATCAAAAAATACCGGGATTTCGGCTCTAGAATCAGCCTGTTCATTGACCCAAACCCAGAACAAATTACCATAGCGAAAGACATTGGAGTCGACCGAATCGAGCTATTCACCGGCCCATATGCGCATAGTTTTGCGGAAAAAGGCGTTCGCCATCCAGATTTAGTAGATACTTTTAGTCACTATAAGGAAATGGCTGAAATGGCCACTGATCTAGGTCTTGGAGTGAATGCAGGTCATGATTTAGACATGAATAACCTGAAACTGTTTAAGGAAATCGACTGTTTGCTCGAAGTCTCCATCGGACAAGCCCTAATAACTGATGCCCTTAAGGTGGGATTGGAATCAGCTGTTAAACAATACGTAGAAATACTTAACGGAGTGACTTAATGCTAGCTAGGATTTTTTTATTCTTTTCCCTCTCAATTTTAGCGGGAAATGTCACTGCCGATGAAGCCTCCCCAAGAATAATCATGGAAACCAATCTAGGAAGTTTTGAGCTGACACTTAACGCTAAACGCGCGCCACTAACGGTGAAGAATTTTCTGGAGCTAATAGACTCGCGTTTCTACGACGGGCTTATTTTTCATCGAGTAATAGATGACTTCATGATTCAGGCAGGAGGATTCGATAAAAACCTCCGGTATTATGACTCTGGACGGACAGTAGCTAACGAATCATTCAATGGGTTAACAAATAAAACAGGTGCGGTAGCAATGGCAAGAACAGAAGATCCCAACTCTGCTTCATCCCAGTTTTATATCAACATCAAAAATAATTCTAGCTTAAACCCTAAGAGGAGACGGCCGGGATATACCGTTTTCGGAAAAGTCACCAGCGGATGGGATGTAATTAAACGAATTGCAACGGCAAAAACAAAGTACAAGAATGGAATTTCAGAAGCTCTGCCGCTAGATCCAATAATAATTCTCAGGGCTCGAAGGCTATAGCCTGTCGCCTTCAACATTACTTATGCAAGATAATGCTGCCTTAAGCCCTATAGCTCCGCTATGATTAGGTTTTTTAACTGGGATTTAATATGCGAATAATTCTAACTGCAGGCGCCAGTTCCATTTTTTTTGCCGCCACCATTACAGAATTAGCAACTCGATTTTGGGCGGACAACAATCTTGCTCTAGTTATCCTTGTTTTTATCGGCTTATTCATAAATAGCATATTGTTAAATAAGTTAAATGCTTCTTCTCCTCAACGCCAACAACGGCGGACAAGAAAGCAACGGAGCAAGAGGAGTGCGGCCGCAAAAGGGAAAAAGTCGCGAACCCGGAGTAATCTAAAAGATGCTGACAGAGAATCAGGCGTCGTCAAATGGTTCAATCGCTCCAAGGGATATGGTTTTATAATCCGAGAGAACGGCGACGAAATTTTTGTGCACCAGCGCAGTATCAGACGCACCAGTAAAAACCGAGATCAGAGAGCTACATTGCACGAAGGAGAACCAGTCGCCTTTTCGGTTATATCAAAAGATAAAGGCATCCAGGCTGATGATGTTACTAGCAAGAGTTCGAGCAACACGTGAATATCAAAGCGCTACTAACTAAGCGCATAGAAAAAGCTTTGCACGATATCGCTGGAGCAAAATTCCCTGCAGAAATTCAGCGAAACAATAAAATAGAAGATGTCGATTACCAGGCAAACGGAATAATGAGAGCTGCAAAACAAATAAATGTGCAGCCTCGTGAACTGGCTAGAGAAATCATTTTGCAGTCCGATTGCGATGATATCGCTGAATCACTGGAAATAGGTGGACCCGGTTTTATAAATATCAAACTTCGTGATTCTTTTTTGACGGGCCTTCTCGAGCACAAAACGTTAGTGAGGATGGTAAAAACCAAACAGACTGTAATCGTTGATTATTCAAGCCCAAACCTCGCGAAAGAGATGCACGTAGGCCATCTCAGAAGCACTATTATAGGTGACGCAATAGCACGTATGCTGGAGTGTTTGGGGCATAAAGTTATTCGACAGAACCATGTGGGAGATTGGGGAACTCAATTTGGGATGCTGCTAGCAAACATGCAAGAAGAACAGTTTACAACGGCGAGCCTATCTGACCTTGAAGATTTCTATAGGTCCTCTAAAAAAAAATTCGATGCGGATTCTGCTTTCGCAGATCGAGCTCGAAGTCAGGTAGTCGCATTGCAGTCTGGAGATCAGTCCGCAATAACCCAATGGAGAAAATATATAGAAATTTCACTGACGCACTGTCAAACCGTATACGAACAACTAGGAGTCAGCCTCACTAATGAAGATATAGCGGGAGAGAGCAGTTATAACGATAGTCTACCCCTAGTAATTGAAATTCTTGAACAAAAAGATCTTCTAGAAGAATCAGAAGGCGCCCAATGCGTATTTTTAGAGGAATTTTCAGATACGGATGGCCACAGACGCCCTCTGATAGTAAGGAAGAAAGACGGGGGCTATCTTTATGCAACCACTGACTTAGCGGCTATTCTCCACCGAAAAAAGCTTGGGGCAGAGCGGATAATTTATATAACGGATGCTAGACAAAAAATGCACTTTAATCAGGTTTTTGCTGTGGCAAAAAAGGCCGGATTTTCAAAGGGTATTGAAAAGCTTGAACACTTCGCGACTGGGGCAATGTTTGGCAGTGATGGGAAACCCTTTAAAACCCGAGATGGAGGGGTAATTCGACTTACTGAACTTCTGGACGAGGCTCAAACTAGGGCCAAAAAACTCATTCAATCAAAAAACCCGGACCTTTCTGAATCCGAGCAGTTAAGTCGGGCCCGGGAAATAGGTATAGGAGCCGTAAAATACGCGGATTTATCTAAAAACCGAAATAGTGATTATCTTTTCGACTGGGATAACATGCTGACGCTAAATGGGAATACCGCACCTTATCTACAATATGCTTACGCACGCATACAAAGTATATTTCGGCAAGCCAAGGTCACCCCGGATAACTTAACCGGAAATATAATTCTTGACTCAGATAGCGAAAGACGTCTTGCGAAAGAATTAATTAGATTCCAAGAGATTCTTGATGATGCAGCAACTGAAGGTTATCCCCATTACCTGTGCAACTATCTTTTTAGCTTGTCAAGTCAGTTCAGCAGGTTTTACGAGGACAGCCCAATCCTTGGTCAATCTATCTCCACCAGAAGAAGCCGGCTATTGCTTTGCGAACGCACAGCGAAGACCCTCCGACTAGGCCTTTCTCTGCTGGGAATAAACGTACTCGATCGCATGTAGGGTACTACCCGCTACCAATCCGATATTGGCAGATTTTCGTATCAACAACGCTCCCACTATGGGCAACTGAGTGTTAAACTTACCCGATTAAATGATGTCCTTGAAGTAACGATCTGAGATATAAAAACTCAAACGGAACTCAATAGGGAGCTACATATGCAAATAGTAAATAGATTTCTAGCGATCCTATTACTACTCTCCTTAAGTAATGTCGCTTTAGCAGACAAATACAGTAATACGGTAAATTTATTTAGAGCTGCCGGAGACAGCAGTACCTTCTTTGATCATTGTTACGGATATGCAGTCTTTCCAACGATCGGGAAAGTCGGATTTATCCTTGGAGCGGCCCGCGGGAGCGGCCGAGTTTATGTTGGAGGACAACAAATCGGCGAAACCACCATGACACAACTTTCAGTCGGAGCCACATGGGGTGGCCAGGGTTTTAGCCAGATTATCTTTTTTCAAGATGAAAGAGCATTTGCCGAATTCTCTAGCGGGAACTTTGAGTTTGGGGGAAAGATGGAGGTGGTAGTGGTAACCGCAGGGGCGAATGCCAAAACAACTACAACTGGTCCATCAGCAGGGGCTAGCGGACAAAAAACTGACGCCAAAACTAAGGGAACCACCTATTACAAGGGATACAAAATTTTTACTATTGCGAAGGGAGGTTTGATGTTGGATGTAAGCGCTGGAGGACAGAAATTTTCCTACAGCGCCATAGGACCCCATAACTAAGCAGAAAAATCCAGAAAAAAAGCTAGGCAGATGGGCCATCATAAGACTGGATAAGCTCATACCAACCCGAACCGTTAACTTTCAATGGAATGCCACCAAACTTTTTACCTGTTTCTAAATGCTTAGCTCGGCCTTCCCATGCCTCATCGTTCCTTTGCCACTCATTTAAAGTCTTTTCAGCCTGTTCGTAACTATCAGCTTCTACCTCGTACAATGATATGTAATCAGATACAGTGTGGCCATCAAGATGCTTGCCAGATAACTTAAAAACGCTGCCCCGAACAAAGTTTGGACACTTTGCAGTATCCTCGATATGTTGTCCAACAAACCACTCGTCAAACTGCTCCTGGGTCTCTTCACTACTTGGCTCACATAACCCAATCAAAATAAATTTAGGCATCTCTTTCCTCCTTTTATATTAGTTTTCCGTTGTATCGAAGCATCTAACCCTTTTAACCCGCACCTTGAACCAACGAGTACGATCGAAGCTCCTTAACAAATTTTTCGAGGGCCCTAATACCAGTTTCCTCCGCCTCAACACACCAAAGCAGCAAAGACTCCAAACACTCATCCATATCATTGAATTTGTCAGCCCAAATTGTCTGCAAACTCACCCTCAGCTCATAAATTTTCTTCATTCTAACGCTAGACCCTATTATCTCTAGTATACGATCTTGACTTTTATCGTCGAGCAAAGTCGCATCACGGCATAAGATCCTGCCTGCTCCCCGATAAGTCAGGCGTGTAGGGCCTTTTAGTCCTTTCCATTCTTCCTTTAGCAACGGGAGAACCACCTTCTGACTGTAATTCGCCATAACTTCCATTCGGTCATTAAAAATAGCCCTAGCGGAATCCTTATCCATCATGGCTTTACCTGGGACTTTCCATGCTATCGGCCCAGAACTGCGCACCCTAGCCAAACCCAGTGCCTGAAAAATCCGTATCCATACCCATCCCAGATCTAATTCCCAAGCTTTACGCGAGAACTTGGCTGAGTTTGGGTAAGCGTGGTGATTATTGTGCAATTCTTCTCCACCTATAAAAAACCCAAAAGGAAAAATATTCGTAGACGCATCATGAGACTCAAAATTCCTATATCCCCAAGTGTGCCCAACCCCATTTATAACACCTGCAGCCCAAAACGGAATCCAAATCATCTGCAAAGCCCATACAGTTAACCCAAGGATTCCAAAAAGGATAAAATTAACAAGTAGCAGAAAACCTAATCCCAGAACAGGATGCGACCTATAAAGGTGCTTCTCTATCCAATCATTAGAAATATCTGAACCATACCGCTCTATTGTCTGCTTACAGTTTGCTTCCATGCGATATTCTTCAACACCGAAAAATAAAATTTGTTTTAGACCCTTAATTCTTGGACTATGAGGATCTTCCTCGGTTTCACAGGCCGCATGATGCTTACGATGAACTGCCACCCACTCTCTAGTAATCATTCCGGTAGTTAACCAAAGCCAAAATCGAAAAAACTGTTGAACCCAACTATGCAATTCTAATGCTCGATGGGCAGCGAACCTATGCAAATATATGGTTACAGCTAGAATAGTAACCTGAACCATGATCAACGTGTACAACGTTATTACAATCCAACCACTATCTGTAAAGCCATGCATCAACCAAAAAAGAAATTCACTCATCGAAATGTCTACTCAATTTCTTAGCCAGCAACATTTTGTCAATAAAAAAAACAAACCACTACCTAAAAATAACACTGCCAACCATCTTTATGGAATTACGAACCGAAGTATTTCCTTTATTATCCCAGTATAAAACTGTTAAAACCCATTTTGCTAAACCAAAATATGGCCTCTAATGAAATAATTAACGCTGCACGGGTAACTACAAAAAATGGGGTGCCCTATTCTCTAGACTATAAGGACATTTATCATGATCCCAACTTTGTATGGGAAGTCGAAAAAACCTTATTAGGCCCATCAGGCCTAATGCCTGTACCTCCGAGAGTACCAATTCTAAGAGTAGCCGAACTGGGTTTTGGAACCGCCCTCAATTTCGCTGCTCTAGCCAAAACCTGTATAAATGCGGGGCAACCACTTCACTTTGTTACATGTGATATTACCCCAATTGAAAAAACACAGTTTGCGGCCATTACGAAAACGAGAATACCCCAATTTCCAATCTATGAAGAACTGATAGAAACGTATCCTCCACTTATAAAAGGGTGGCATCGGAGGCACTTATCGGATGGAGACATAACCCTATCATGTTATTGGGGTAGTGCAGCGGACGCCATGACCGATTTGGCGAATCATAATTGTGCAAAATTCGATGCCTGGTTTCTCGACGGGTTTTCTCCAAAGAAAAACCCTGATATGTGGAAACCGTCGCTCTTAGCTCAACTGGCCAGACTGAGCGGCAATGGGACTACTGTAGCGAGTTTCACATCTGCAGGCTACGTGCGCAGAAGTCTGCAGAAAGTTGGCTTTGATATTCGATTAATAAGCCAAATGCCAAAAAAAAGGTCAAGTCTAGCAGGAGTATATCGAACAACAGCTTATAAAAAACAAACCTATATAGATGAAGTCGCCGTGGTCGGTGCAGGAATAGCCGGAGCAACAGTGGCTAACCGCTTAGCTAACTATGGAATTAATGTCACCGTCTATGAGAAAAATTCAGATCCAGCAACTGGTGGGTCAAGCATCCCGGCCTCGATATTACACCCTAGATTATTAACGGATGGCAGCAATTCTGCTAAATTACGATGCCTATCGTACCAATATTCAGCGGCGAAGCTGAGAGGACTAGGTTTTGAGCCAACTGGGGCCATACAGATACCTAACGACAACACACCTCTAGAAAAACTCGAAGAAATTGCACGCTTATATCAACCCACAGGGGACTGGGTACAACTGCTAGAACAACCTGTCGCAGAAAAACTTTCGAAATGGACATTAAGCTCTCCAGCTCTGTGGTTTCCGTTCAGTCTAACTATAAACATGCCGACACTTTGTCAAAAGCTCCTCGATCATTCTAAAATTACAGTTGAGTATAAAACCGATATTAAACTTCAAAATATGGAACCGAACATCCCGGTAGTTCTAGCATGTGCTAATTCCTGTCGGGATTTTAAAGAAGCGCACTATCTGGAATTGCAGTCCACGTTCGGCCAAATAGATAGCTTCTTATCAGCTCGCCTGCCTGCTATTCCTATCATTGGATCCAAATACATGATTCCCATTGGTACGTCTATTTCTGTTGGCGCCACTTATGAAAACCCAATCTGGGAAAAACAACGAGCGACTAAAGAGAATCTGCAGTACCTACAAGAAACGGAGGCAAAGCAAGCAATTTGGATTAATAAGTGGAGGGGTGAAAGATCTACGAGCTCCGATAGAATACCGATCGTAGGAAACCTTTTTGATACTGGAGGCAATTTGCAATCAAACCTTTTTACCTCGCTCGCAATGGGCTCTATGGGCAATACCTTTAGCCATTTTAGCGCTGAAATTATAGCTAGTATGATAGCAGGAGAATTCCCTCCATTAACTACCGATCTCCTAGAAGCTCTTTCTCCACTGCGATTCAGACAACGACAAGCACGAAGAGGCTATAGAAACGAAGCGAAACCTTAGCTCATATTAAACTCTCGAACACTCATAACGGTTTCTACCGATGTAAGTTCCTTAAGCAAATCCTCTTCCACGCCATTAGCAATATCAATTAGATTATACGCTACTGCATCACGACTTTTATTCAGCATATCGACAACATTTATCTGATGTTCGGCTAAAATAGAAGTTATCTGTCCTAAAGCGCCGGGTACATTTCTATTAGTTATCGCTAGCCGACGAACGCCTGCGGAATCAAGCTTTACCTCTGGAAAATTCACAGAATTAGTTATATTTCCTGTCTCCAAGAATGCAATAAGCTGCTGCACCGCCATGACAGCACAATTTTCCTCTGCCTCTTGAGTACTTGCCCCTAAGTGAGGCGTTAATTGCACTTTAGGGTGTCCCGCCAGCTCATGCACCGGGAAATCCGCGATATAAGAACCTACGGTCCCATTATTTAGCGCAGATTTTAGAGCCCTAGTATCTACAATTGGTTGTCTTGCAAAATTTAGCAGCACACTTCCGTGACGAAAGCTACCAAGGCTTTCCTCATTTATTAATCCTTCCGTTTCAGGAAGAAGAGGAACATGGAGAGTCACATAATCTGCTCTAGAAAACAAACTTGGTAAATCTTCCATTCTTTCGACATCACTAGGTAGTCGCCATGCAGCATCTACAGATATCGCCGGATCGAATCCAATAACCTTCATGCCCAGATCTAAGGCCGCTCGAGCTACCATTGAACCGATAGCTCCGAGGCCAACAACCCCTAATGATCTCCCTAAGAGTTCCTGCCCCCTAAATTTCTTCTTTTCCACCTCTACCTTTCTACTAAGTTCGTTTGCATCTTTAATCTCCCCGAGAGAATTAACAAAATCAATTCCACCCACAATATTTCGAGACGATAGTAGAAGCGCTGCTAGTACAAGTTCTTTTACGGCATTAGCGTTTGCGCCTGGAGTGTTGAAGACCACAATTCCTTGATCAGTGCACTGCTGAACTGGAACATTGTTAACACCGGCTCCCGCGCGAGCAACGGCCCTCAGATCCAAGGCCTTCGGATCCAAATCTAGCTTATGACTTCTTATCAGGATCCCATGGGGATTACTCTCTTCCGGACCGTAGGAAAATCTATCGGGATCGAAAAGGTCTAGGCCTCGCGAAGAGATACTATTAAAAGTTTGGATTTTATACATATGGTCTAGCGTTCCATTACAAAGCTTACAACTAAGCGGTATATATTATCTAAAAACCCTTACGTCGTCAGTCATTCCCTAAATATGAACGCAGTTCCTCGCAAATAATGGTCGTTGCATCCAAGGCATCAAATCGAGTTAACCGCTCTTTCATCTCTGACAATCCAGCCCAGGTATCGAAGACTTCAGAAACTAGCTTATCCGAATTCAGATCTTCCTCTAAAATAACTTGACTATAACCATGTTTATGCGCGTAAGTTGCATTCTCTATTTGATCTCCTCTGCTAACCCGACGAGATAACGGGATAAGGATATTCGGCTTCTTCAAAACCAATAGCTCATATAAAATATTAGCCCCCGCTCGGGAAACGACTAGATCGGAAGCTGCCAAAATATCCCCCCAATGCTCACCAACATAATCGTATTGAATGTAGTTCGGATTATCTATCCTAGAAAGATTGCCTGAACCACAAATATGAACAACTGCAAAAAGAGTGGTTAGCGAAGCGAGCGAGTCCCTTATACTTTCATTGATAGAACTAGCACCTAAACTCCCTCCAGTTACTAGCAACAGCGGCTTATCAGCTGAAACACCCAAAAAGTTGCGTCCTTTCTGACGATCACCATCGATCAAATCCTGGCGTACTGGAGTCCCTGAAACTATAACTTCCCTGCTAAAACCTCCGGATGACGCATCAGGGAAATTCAAAAACAATTTACCTGCAAAAGGCATCGAGAGGCGATTCGCCAACCCTGGACTACAATCTGATTCATGCAGAAGAATCGGTATAAACCGTAATCGAGCTGCAACCACAACCGGGAAGCTAACAAATCCCCCCTTCGAAAACACAACGCTTGGCTTTATTTTCCCTATCAAATAATAAGCTTTGATGATGCCCAAAAAAACTCGAAAGACATCAGTGATATTTCGCCACGAAAAATATCGCCTCAATTTCCCCGAAGGAATCGTGTAATAATCCACAGGTTGGAGCCTAAGGATCTCCTCTTCTAACCCGCTATTAGATCCTACAAAAGCTATTTTTATCCCTTCCCTAGACAAATTTTGTATTAGAGGGATTACCGGAATAACGTGGCCTGCGGTACCACCACCTGTAAATAATACCCCCGTCATAATTTAAGGACTGTCTTTACAAATGGAATAGTCAGTTTTCGCTGGTGTCGCATTGCCGCCTCATCAAGCAACTCAAGATCTTGCATAAGGCCTACCAAGGACCTCGAGGATCGAGTTGTCCAATAGCGGGCCACCCTATCGTCAATCAGAAGCCCTCTATCTTTCGCCTTACTTCGCAGCAAGTCGATTCTTCCCAAGTCATTCAAAGAATGTACTTCGCTTGATAAACAGGATACGCAACGCGAGCGTAAATCTGGTAACACGAACTTGAGGCTTTTAGGAGGACTGATAGACCCAAATACTACCGTTCCCTTCCTGATCATGACCTCTTCGTAGATAGCCATTAATGCTTCCTCAAGAGTTTGGTTGCCTAACCACTCTTCTACATTATCTAGAGCCACCAACTCCATAGACTCAAGGCCACTCAAAAGCTCTTTGTTAGCTGGCAAGGTTGCTAGCGGCAAATAAGCTGCTCTTTCGGCATGCAAATCTAAAAAGTGACAACAAGCATTAAGGATATGTGTAACTCCAGCTCCTTCTTTCCCCCAGACCCATAACCCAACAAAATCCGACTCTACAAGTACTGCATCCAGTTTTGCTATTAGTTCACTATTATCCAGCGATTTATAATTCCCAAAAGTCTGTTGCTCATTGTATGGAAATCGAATTGGTAATTGTTCATCAACACTCACCTATGTACCCTCACTGGGCTTTCTAAAGCTGTCAACAATTTATCATTCATTAAATAAATTCCGCCAAGCCCTGAGACCCCAGGTCAAAACATAATCTATACCGGAAAAGACTCCCAAAATACCCAGTAAGAAGAAGCAATAGGGCTCTACTAAAAATCCTGCCGCATCACTAATTGCGCCGACATCGCAAAGTTTAATAAGCAACAGAATTAGCATCGTCACCTGCACCGCTGTATTAGCTTTGCTTATCTTTGTAGGAGAAAATTTGATTTCCTCAAACAGATACCGATAAGCTAACGCCCCTGCCAAGATCAAGATATCACGAAACAATACAATAAAAACTAGCCATGTTGGTATATGGTCCTGAAACCAGAATACTAAAAACATTCCCCCGATTAACAGTTTATCTGCTAAGGGGTCAATAGCAGCTCCAAACGAACTCCGCCAATCAAAGCGGCGAGCTAGCCAACCGTCCAGGGCATCAGAGAGGCTTGCAATAACCATAAGAATAAGAGCAGAAAAATAGTTATTACGCCATAACAATAAAATGATAGGTATCACTAAAATTATACGGGTAAGAGTAATGAAATTTGGTATATGTGCGCGGATACTAATCATGGCTGCCATATTAATTCCAGGATACCTTCCAAAGAAACCTCGATAACATTTTCTTTTGGTACCAGTAAATTATTATCCTGACTAAAAATATGCAGTAATTGAGCCACATCCGCCTGCGTAAGCAAACCAATTGTTACCTGCCTATCGTTGACTTTTTTTACCATTATTTCGTCAACAACCTCTAAATCGGCCAAATAATTTAGCAAACTACTATAACTCTCCAAATTGCTGATACCGTTTACTGATAGGGTAAATTGATTTTCCATATCACCCAATACTGAAAATCGCTGAGCCAGCTGATCTGCGACAAAATCTACTCCGTTCGCAGCAATCACACTCTGAATGCTAGTGTTTTCTATAAAAGCAGTCCCTTTGTCCAAAGAAAGGTTGGCCAAATCCTCACTTTTAGCAAAAGCTATTGGACCACCTTGGCCGAGCAATAGCTCCCAATCCATAACCCAATTGCCATCGGACAGTCTTTGCCCTTTCCCAACCAGAATTATTTCTGCTTCGTATCGTTCAGAAGCCTCCCATAAAGCTCTTTCAAATCTGCCAATTACTACCCCCGGCTCAACCGCCATGCGATCTTGCAAATCCATTAAGGGTAAAATCAATGGAAGACCTCTTTCGGTAGCTTTTCTTGCCAGAGATCTAGTAAAGTCAGTACTATCTAGAGAACCAACTACCTGGCGTTCGCCTGAAGATTCCAATACTATCCACCCAAGTACTCTTGGCCTATCAGCAGGCCAAATAGGTAAAGACGCGGCTTTTAGAAGCTGCAGTACAGCTCCAGAATCAAACTCTAAATTTAGCACCGTCCTATCGAAATCTTCCTCTCCATCAGAAGATTTAATGTCTCTATAATAAAAAGAGTTGTAATAAAGCCCTGGCCTAGAAAGTGCCCTATCAATAGCAACGTGCTCAGGTAGGTCGCGCAAACCACTTATACGTATCAACAATTCCTCCAACGCAGTTTTTTCAGCCATTTGGCGGGATTTAACGGTCTGATCCGCAACAGATACCTCAACTCTATATAGCCAATCGACAGATTCAGAAAAAACCTGCGCGCACCAAACCAGGCCAAAAAGACTTAGAGCGATTACTTTTAACAAGTTTTGACCTCTCACTTCGCTTCTCTTCTGCTACAAATTATTGGAAGTTTACCGAATTCCATTGCTAAGGTCTGGTAGACTAGGTTCAAAGAAGCTATTGGGCAGCAAATTGTCTGAAAAACTGACATATCTAGATTCTGGCGTAAACATAGATGCTGGTAATGAACTAGTAAATCGGATTTCCTCTGCGTGCAAGGCTACCCGAAGGGCTGAGTTATTAAATGATGTTGGCGGTTTTGCCGCCCTGGCTTCAATCCCCTCTAAATACAAAGAACCCATTCTTGTAACAGGTACCGATGGAGTTGGCACAAAGCTGAAATTAGCCATAGAGTACGACAAACATGACACTATAGGACAGGATCTAGTAGCCATGTGCGCCAATGATGTCCTAGTTACAGGCGCAGAGCCCTTTTTATTTTTAGATTATTTTGCTACTGACAAGTTAAATGTTGAAATCGCTGAACGAGTCATTAAAGGAATAGCAAACGGGTGCAAGATTGCAGGATGCGCGCTGGTTGGTGGCGAAACCGCAGAGATGCCCGGTTTATACAAAAAAGATGATTATGACTTAGCAGGATTTTGCGTAGGTGTGGCGGAGCGAGAGCGCTTAGTAACGGGAGAAAAGCTTCAACCTGGAAATAAACTCATAGCACTTCCTAGCAGCGGACCACATTCAAACGGTTATTCGCTAATTAGAAAAATACTTGATCTTGAAAATACAAAAAGTGACCAGGCATTGATAGAAAAACTTATTGCGCCTACTCGAATTTACGCCAAAGCTATTCTAGAGGTTCAAGAGTCAGCGGATTTGCTAGGAATGGCGCATGTAACAGGCGGAGGATTAATTGAAAATTTACCTCGAATGATCAGGAACAAAAACCTCAATATAGCCCTGCACATGGATTCCTGGAAAATGCCTGAAATATTCAGTTGGCTACAACAAAAAGGCAATATCGATCAATCGGAAATGCTAAGAACCTTTAATTGTGGAGTAGGATTTGTCATTTGCGTATTAGAGGATCAAGTGGACCAGGTGCTAGGGCTTTTGCAAAAATTAGGCGAAAATCCATGGGTAATAGGCTACATTTGCGGGCCCAATCAGACCCTAAAGAAAACAGATCTGCTCATCCAGTCGACCGAATAGTTAAGGCTTGGGTAGAGTAACTCCCGTCTGCCCTTGGTATTTACCACCCCGATCCTTGTATGTGACAGCGCAACGTTCGTCCGACTTAAGAAACAACATTTGTGCCACACCTTCATTAGCATAAATCTTTGCCGGCAAATTTGTAGTGTTGGAAAATTCCAACGTTACATGCCCCTCCCATTCAGGCTCCAAGGGAGTAACATTCACGATAATACCGCATCTAGCATAGGTAGATTTTCCTACACAAATGGTAAGAACATCCTCTGGTATTCGGAAATACTCAACTGTACTCGCCAAGGCAAAAGAATTTGGCGGAATAATGCATACATCTCCTGAAACATCAACGAAACTCTTATCGTCAAAATTTTTGGGATCAACGGTTGCCGAGTGGATATTAGTAAAAACCTTAAACTCTGGAGCACACCGAACATCATATCCGTAACTCGATGTGCCATATGATATAACCGGGTTTTCTCCATGGAGTCTTACCTGTTCAGACTCAAACGGATCTATCATGCCAGACTCGGCCATTTCTCTTATCCATCGATCTGATTGGATTGTCATATCCGCACCTCCCCTCTAATCATCCACCAAACTAATTTCGGTCGGCTTGCGAGTCAAACTCGAAGCCAAAGACCATAGCTTTGCAGCCATATGCCTCGATGCCTCCCTATATATGTCAGCTAATTGGCCAGAGGGATCTGTCACCACAGTAGGCACTCCTCCATCTGCCTGCTCACGAATAGTCATATCTAGCGGTAACTCTCCCAATAAAGGAACATCTGTCTGCTCAGCTATTTTAGCCCCTCCCCCAACACCAAAAATCGAGCTGACCTCTCCACACTTAGGGCAAACAAAACCGCTCATATTTTCGAGGATCCCCAATACAGGTATGTCAACTTTGCTGAACATCTCTATCCCCTTTCGTGCATCAAGCAAAGCTATATCCTGCGGCGTAGTCACAATTACCGTGCCCGAAACCGGCACTTGCTGCGATAGGGTAAGCTGAATATCGCCGGTTCCAGGCGGCATATCAACGATCAAATAATCAAGATCATCCCATAGTGATTGATTTAACAACTGTTGTAACGCCCCGGAAACCATGGGCCCTCTCCACACCACCGGGGTATCTTGATCGACCAAGAAACTCATAGACATGGCCTGTATCCCATGTGCCTCTATCGGAATAAAGTATTTATCTTCTGTGATTTCAGGACGTTGGCCCTCTGGAACCCCAAGCATCATTCCCTGACTAGGCCCATAAATATCCGCATCTAACAAACCTACTGACGCTCCTTCCATAGATAGTCCCAAAGCTAGATTAACTGCGGTAGTGGATTTTCCAACCCCACCTTTTCCCGAAGCCACAGCTATAATATGCTTTACTCGCTCTAGACCTCTAGAGGCCGGCGGCCTGAAATGAATTGTGAGGTCAACTGAGGATCCCAAGAAATCCTGTAATTTATCCTGAAGAGTTGCCTCTATCCCTTTAGCAGGATAGCCCAACGTGATGTCGACTCTGTTGCCAGACGATAGCACTCTTGCCCCAAGCGCTTCCCAGGTCTGCAATAGATAAGGATCAATGAATTGCTCCGGTTTCATATAAATACTACAAAAAATACCAATTTGGCCATCAAATTTCGAATATTAGTGCCGAAAAACTAAACAAATTATATTCTAACCGAAGCTAAGATACGCGAAAGAGTGTAAATTACCATTTAGTTAACTAACAAATTTAGAAAACTTCAATTTACAGCGCTACTATATTGAACATCTCCAAGTTAAAACGTAATTTTACATGCAACGCAAAATTCTAGTAACAAGTGCTCTCCCATATGTAAGCGGATCCATTCATCTGGGCACCTTACTTGAGGAAATACAAACCGATATCTGGGTAAGATTTCAAAAGCTTCGGGGTAATGATTGTATTTATGTATGTGGAGACGATGCCCACGGAACAGCAACCATGCTTCTGGCAGAAAAAGAAGGAATAGATCCAGAACAGCTAATTGAATCCTTTCGACTTGAGCACATCGAAGATTTTAGAGCTTTCCATGTGAACCATGATAACTACTACTCAACACACTCTGAAGAAAATAAGGAACTATCAGAGCTGATTTTTGAAAAGCTTCAATCTAATGGATTGATTTTCACCAAAGATGTCGAACAGTTGTATGACACAGACCGAGAACTTTTTCTAGCAGACCGTTTTGTGACTGGACAATGTCCTAAATGCCAATCCAAAGAACAATATGGTGACAATTGTGACAATTGCGGAGCAACCTATGATGCAACGGAACTAGTTAGTCCTGTCTCAACATTATCCAATTCGATACCCGTGCTCCGAAAATCAAAGCACTATTTCTTTGACTTGCCGAAATTCACTAAAATGCTGGAGACTTGGACAGCTAGCGGTCCTCTGCAGCAGCAGGTTAGCAATAAACTCAAAGAATGGCTGAATGTGGGTCTCAAACCATGGGATATCTCTCGTGATGCTCCATACTTTGGTTTTGTGATCCCAGGGACCGAAGCAAAATATTTCTATGTTTGGATGGATGCTCCAATCGGGTATATGGCCAGCTTGAAGAACTTAGCGACAAAATACACCGAGATTAATTTCGACGACTACTGGTCAGTTGATAGCACCACGGAAGTCCATCATTTTATCGGAAAAGATATTATAAATTTCCACGCCCTATTTTGGCCCGCGGTACTGGAGGGGGCGGGATTTAGAAAGCCAACAAAAATTCATACCCATGGCTTTGTAACCGTTGGGGGCACCAAAATGTCCAAATCAAAGGGAACTTTTATCAGTGCTTCCGCATATATAAAGCACTTAGACCCCCAATATTTGCGATATTATTACGCTACGAAACTCAGCCCGACGGTCGATGATATAGACATAAATTTTGATGATTTCGTTGCGAGAGTAAATTCGGATCTTATTGGGAAAGTCGTGAACATCGCTAGTAGATGCGCTGGATTTATAACTAAGAATTTCGATGGCGTCTTATCCGAAAGCTTGCATGACAATAAACTCCAATCAAATTTCATCAAGAAAAAAGACCGGATAGCTGAACTCTATGAAAATGGAGACGTAGGCAAAGCAGTAAGAGAAATTATGGCTCTCGCGGATTTAGCTAATCAATACATTGCAACCCACGAACCGTGGGTGTTGATCAGAGAACAAAAAAATAGGGGAAAAGTTCAACAGATCTGCACACAGGGAATTAATTTATTCCGGCTATTAATGATCTACCTTAAGCCGATTCTGCCTAAACTGACGGAAGAAGCTGAAGAATTTCTCAACATAAGTTCACTTCAGTGGAATGAAATCGACCGCCCCTTAATTAATCACAAAATTGATAAATACAAACCTTTATTAACAAGAATGGAAATGAATTCGGTGAATGAACTGCTCTCAGAAACAAAAGCGGAAGACAATAGGGAAATAGCTGTGGAAAATAATGGACCCAACGAAATAACCATAGAAGACTTCGAAAAACTAGAATTAAAGATCGCTAAGATTGAAAAAGCGGAAGTAGTAGATGGGGCTGACAAGTTGCTTCGCTTAACCCTTGATATCGGCGAGCATAAAAGGCAAGTGCTTGCGGGAATAAAAGGGGCATATAATCCCGACGAACTAGTAGGTCGACTATGCGTAGTTCTTGCGAATCTAGCTCCTAGAAAAATGCGTTTTGGAACATCTGAGGGAATGGTTCTCGCCGCTGGCCCAGGAGATAAAGATATCTTTCTCCTTAGTCCAGACAGCGGAGCAAAGCCTGGGATGATTGTGCGTTAGACCCTAATGCAAGAACTTATTTTAATCGGAATAGGTACGTTACTTGCTAATCATTATGTTTTGTTACCAATACTAGGGCTACCTCCCTATCCTAACGACCCATATAAGGAAGGAAATTGGGTTAGTTATGGCCTGATCTTAGCCTTAATAGTTATCAGCTCCGTCTCCTTTCACTACTTTTTATACCGATATTTGCTAGAACCAGCTAATCTTTCTTATCTTTCCATGATCACCTTTATCCTGATAGTCGTGTTGATTACTAAGTTAAGGGAAATCATTACCGAATCCCGCATCTCAGGGAATCAGCTAATCAAATATAACCCGCAGATTTTTGTTAGCGGTATGATAATAGCTCTCACCGTATATATAGCTAAAGGTAATCAATCTCTATCCAGTATCATTATCTTTTCAATCCTCTCTGCTTTCACCGGTGCCTTTGTCCTACATATCTTTCATCCAATACACATAAAAGCGACTAAATCAGAGATCGCTGATGCTTTTAAGGGTGCTCCGATAACGCTCATTAATATCGGTATCATTCTTATGGTATGCATGGGCTTCATGTAAAGAATAAATGGCAGAAATTAATCAAACAAAGCAGCCTGAGTTAGTTAATAAGTTTCCAATTAGGTGGGTTCTTTTTTCACTCATGCCAGGGGTGATAATCAGCATATCCTTTTTCGGACCAGGAGTTGTGAAGAATCTGCTAGTTGGAACCTGCTGTTCGCTGATGCTAGAAACCATAATATCCACTTCCGGAAAAAGCCCAGGCCTAAAAATTCGCTTTGACTTAGCCATCCTAATGGGCGTGCTTTTAGGTCTGGCTATGCCCCCCAATATGTCTCCAGCAATAGTCATTTTAGCTGCCGCTGCGGCTATGGTTCTTGCAAGACAAGTATATTACGGCTCTGAAAGCCATATGTTTAACCCGATCATGTTTGGTTATGCGTTGGCTCTAATACTGTTCCCAGAAAATCTAACATCCTGGCCCCAATCCATAGATAGCATTACCGGACCTACCGCTTTGTCATCAATAAAATCTAGTAGTGGTTACACAGTCTCAGAAATGTGGAGTCTAGAGAATGGCTATGGCGCAATTGGAGCATATGGGTGGGAATGGATTAATGCTGCTTTTCTGCTAGGGGGGTTGCTACTAATCACAAAAAAGATAATTTCATGGCATATTCCGGTGAGCATGCTGGCAACAATTACAGTTTTATCCATCGCTTTTTATGATTTCGGGAGCTCCATGAGCAAAGGGGGGCCTTTATTTCATTTATTCTCTGGGTCCACAATGCTAGTAGCCTTTTTTATAGCGACGGATCCAGCTACAGAACCTAAAGAGACCTTGGTGAAGCTGCTTTATGGGTGTGTAATCGGCACTGTAACATTCTCGATACGAAGCTGGGGAAACTATCCAGATGGTTTGGCTTTTGGAATTCTTGTTGCCAATGCTCTGGCCCCATACCTGAATTTAAAGAGAGCAGAACGAAATGTCTAAAGTTAAAGCTTTAGTATCGGTTTGTATGACGGCTCTCATCTGTTTTTTTTTAATGTGGTCGGCCGATTCATTAATACGTGAGCACAAAGATGCTGAAAAAGATAATGGGGCAATCGGATTATCACTGAGACACGCCGGTTTTCATTCTAGTAGGTTATCTAAATGGGAAGAAGACATCCTATTGCTTTGCAATAATAAAAGCCTAATCCGAGTAAGAGTAAACGGATTCAAGAGCGAACTTTCTTTAATCGTTGCTAGAGATAAAAACGTAATCGTTAATTTTCTCATAACCGATCACGGGGAAACGCCTTGGCTAACCAAGTTTCTGGAAGATCCTAACAACAGCTGGCATCGCCAGTATCAAGGAATAACATTAGACAGTATGGAAAATATTGACGGCATTACCGGCGCGACAATCACCAGTCGAGCGATAGCATCGGCACTAAAAACTGCCCTTCAAAAAGAGGTCGATAGTTTAAAATGCCCCATTTGACTGAACTCTTAACCTTTAAAAGAAACCCTTACTGCTTGCAGTTGGTGTCCATTATCCCGCTCATTCTTGCGAGCAAGACCCTTGTCCATGCGCTTATACTTTCAGTAGCAAGTTTTTTTGTACTAACAATGGCAAACTGCTTCGTGCTGACTATTCGGCGCTCTGCCGACTCGCAAACTCGTTTTATTTGTTACACACTTGTACTCGGGACTGCAATATCTTGTGTTTTAGAACTTATTCAAGCGCTTAGCCGACAGTTACACATAGATCTGCATATCTCTATTCAATTCCTAGCAATAAACTTAGCGATATTCACCTTCATAGAGAAAAAATGTTGCGGAAGAAACTTGCGTGAAAATTTACTGGGCTCTCTGGTAACAATTGCAGTTCTTTCCATAATCCTAATAGCTTTTGGGGTAGTTAGTGAAATTCTAAACTATGGAACTCTCTTTTATAGCATAGAGGTATTACTACCTAACGCTTCTGTTATATACCTTCGCTGGATAACCGACGGGTTATCCGTACTTCTGAAACCTCCTATAATCCTGATAGTCTTAGGCCTATGTTGGGGATTAATTCAATTTGCTAATAGCAAGCACACCGGATAATAATAGCAGTGGGATATAAATGAACGAATCAAAAAGAAGATTGATCTTCGAGCGTCTCCGACAAGAAAATCCTAATCCAACTACTGAGCTTGCTTATAAGACGCCCTTTGAGCTGCTAATTTCAGTCATGCTGTCTGCCCAGGCAACCGACGTTAGTGTCAACAAAGCGACATCAGTCCTATTTCCTGTAGCTAATACTCCCACCAAAATAAAGAATCTAGGCCTACCAAAGCTAAAGTCATATATCAAAACTATAGGTCTATACAATACCAAGGCTAAGAATATTCTAAAAACTTGCAAAATCTTACTCAAAGATCATGGAGGAGAAGTTCCTCAGGAACGAGAAGCCTTGGAGGCACTGCCAGGTGTGGGTCGAAAAACGGCGAACGTAGTACTAAATACGGCTTTCGGGTTTCCGACGATCGCGGTGGACACACATATTTTTCGGGTATCCAATAGGACGCGTATCGCAAGTGGAAAAACAGTATCCATAGTGGAAAAAAACTTACTGAAATTCGTCCCCAATGAATTCAAGTCTGATGCCCATCACTGGTTAATTTTGCATGGGCGCTACGTTTGTGTAGCTCGAACACCGCGTTGTGGTTCCTGTATCATTGAAGATCTCTGCGAATTCAAAAATAAGACTGAAATATGAAATAGAACTCAAACTAAAATCAACTATTTTTAGGTGCCTCGCCCCTGTTTGCCTCCAAGACGCAGGCGAAGAGCATTTAGTTTTATAAAACCATCTGCATCTCTCTGATCGTAAGATCCAAGATCGTCTTCAAACGTTGCTATAGCTCCATCATAAAGGCTGTGAGTTTCCGATTTCCTGCCTACAACAGAGGTGCCGCCCTTATAAAGCTTTAACCTTACGCTTCCATTAACAGGCTTCTGGGTCTCATCAATAAGAGCCTGCATCGCTTGTCTCTCTGGGGACCACCAGTAACCGTTATAAATCAGCGCCGCATAACGAGGCATAAGCTCATCTTTTAGATGCATCACTTCTCTGTCTAGCGTGATTGATTCAATAGCACGATGGGCCTTGAGCAGCAAAGTACCTCCTGGTGTTTCATAACAACCCCTTGACTTCATGCCAACATAACGGTTTTCGACAATATCACTCCTACCGATCCCATGAGCTCCAGCAATCGTATTCAAATGTTTTAGCAAGGTGCTAGCATTCATCTTAACTCCATCAACGGATATTGGATCACCTCCTAAAAACTCAATCACTATCTCTTCTGCTAATTTCGGAGCATCTTCGGGGGCGACTGTCCAACGCCACATCTGGTCATCTGGTTCTTCCCATGGGTCCTCTAGGTCGTCTCCCTCGTAGGAAATATGAAGTAGATTTGCATCCATTGAATAAGGGGATTTTGGCCCCCGGGCATAATCAACCGGTATGTCATTTTCTTTACAAAAAGCGACGAGACTCTCTCTAGAGTTAAGCTCCCATTCGCGCCAAGGAGCGACAACTCTAATATCGGGATTAAGGGCATAAGCACCTAATTCAAATCTCAACTGATCGTTGCCCTTTCCAGTTGCACCATGTGCGACAGCTGTTGCCCCAGTTTCTGCAGCAATTTCCACCAGCCGTTTCGCTATAAGAGGACGAGCTATGCTAGTTCCCAGCAAATATTCACCCTCATATAGAGCATTAGCTCGAAACATCGGGAATACATAGTGTGCCACGAATTCTTCCCGTAAATCTTCCACATATATTTCTTCTACTCCCATAGCCTTGGCTTTATCACGAGCTGGTTCAACTTCCTCGCCCTGCCCTATATCTGCAGTAAAGGTGACAACATCAAAGTCATAAGTCTTTTGTAACCATCTGCAGATTACAGAGGTATCAAGTCCACCAGAATAGGCTAGTACGATTTTTTCTTTCACCTTGCTTTTCTCTCGCTCAGTTGAACACTAGTTAAACGCAATCTTATCAGGGAAAAGAATGGTTCTCATGTGGAAAGATTGCTCCAATATGAACACTTACGTGTTATTGTCAGCGAATGAACATAGCAAATAGGTTTCGTGGATTTCTGCCGGTCGTAATAGATATTGAAACAGGAGGGTTCGACGCCGAGAAAAACGCGATCCTTCAAATTGCCGCAATTCAAGTCACTTTTCAAAACGAGCAGCTCATTATAACCAATGAATGGGAACAATCCGTTATTCCATATCCTGGATCGATCGTGGAAGAGGAAGCACTCAAAGTAACCGGGATCGCTTTAACTAAAGATGGTAGAGACGCAGAACCAGAGAGTGTAGTTCTTTCAAATATGTTTAATCTAATAAGAAAGGCTATGAAAAAAGAGGGATGCCGCCGGGCCATCCTGGTAGCACATAACGCCGCTTTTGATCAACAGTTTCTCAAAATAGCCATTGCTCGAAATAAATTAAAACGAGATCCATTTCATCCGTTTACATTTATAGATACTGCTTCCCTTGCAGCGGTTGCCTACGGCCACACCGTTCTCCGAGAAGCCTGTCTCAGGGCTGGAATACCATTTGAGCAAGACAAGGCTCACGATGCCTTATATGACGCCAATCGAACAGCAGAATTATTTTGCTCCATAGTAAACGGATGGGGCCAGCTTTCATAAATCAATTCTATTCTGCCGGCACGGCCTTCACTAGCTGCTCTAGTTCACCAGTCTCGAACATCTCCGTTATGATGTCGCAACCGCCAATCAATTCCCCTCCAACATATAGCTGAGGAAAGGTAGGCCAATTGGCGTAACTTGGTAATTCTGCTCTGATATCCGGGTTGCTCAAAACATCAACGTATGCAAATCTTTCTCCACAAGCGATTAGGCATTGAACAGTTTGAGCTGAAAATCCGCACTGAGGAGCATTTGGAGACCCCTTCATATATAGTAAAATATGATTCTCGCCAATTTGCTGCTTTATTGTTTCAACAACTTCTTCATTCATCTAGTTATACTCTCACTTATATTCCCAGAAAACATCTGGAAAGTTTCCTTAGCCACAATAGATTATCCTACCAATGCCATGAAAGACACAACACATACGGATTTCGACAATATTATCCAGCGAACTGAAACTTATTCAAGCAAATGGGATAAGTACTCTGGAACTGACATTCTGCCCTTTTGGGTTGCCGACATGGACCTTAAAACGCCTAACTTTATAATAAATTCTGTAAAACAACGTCTCCGTCACCCAATCCTTGGTTACACGAGGCGTCCGGAAGAACTAAATGATACTTTTATCGCTTGGCTTAAACGCAATCAAAATTGGGAGGTAAAAGAAGAATGGTTGGTTTGGATACCAAATGTTGTATTTGGCCTAAATATTGCGGCTAAGAGCTTAGCGCAGACAAATGGCTCAATAGTCGTCCCAACTCCTGTCTACTATCCATTCTTAAGCGTCGCGAAAAATTCTGGGCAACATTGTGTTCGTGTACCGCTGGTAAAATCCGATGGTCAATGGGTTATGAACTTCGACGAAATAGAAAAAAGCATTGATGCAAACACTAACTTACTTCTGCTATGCAATCCGCAAAATCCTACAGGTAGATGTTATTCCCCTTCTGAACTAGCTCGACTGGCTGAGATCTGTCTAAAGCACGGGCTATATTTGTGTTCTGACGAGATACACTGTGATTTACTAATCGATGAAAATATCAGCCACAAATCAATCGCCAGCCTGGGCCCAGAGATAGGAAATAGAACAATCACTTTATTTGCTCTTACCAAAACCTACAATATGCCTGGGCTAAGTTGTGCTGTTGCCGTAATACCTGACACAACCATGAGAAATAACTTTATAAGAAGTCAACGAGGACTATCCGGAGATATTGGGCCTCTAACGCTTGCAGCGACCCTAGCTGCTTTAGCAGATGAAACCAATTGGGTAGATCAACTTACCCGGTACCTTAGAGCAAATCACAAACTTGTACTTCAAACACTTGGGAATCGAGTTACACCAGTTGAAGCCACCTATCTGGCGTGGGTAGACCTTAGGCATCTCAATGTTGAAAAGCCGGCTTCACTACTAGAACGATATGGAATCGGACTGTCAGAAGGAAAGGAGTTTGGAACCGCAGGGTATGTCAGAATGAATTTTGGTTGCCCAAAGCCTTTACTTATAGAAGGTTTACGCCGTTTTTCGAAAGCGCTTAAAGATCTAGAATGATTAATTTGTAGCAGTTGATATAAGGCTTAGGCTAGATTACGATTGTATTTTAGTTAGGCAGCAAAGCTGCCTTTTTGCGTTTTAGGGAATTCAAAATGACCCACGTAATGCATACATATAATCGGCTACCGGTAGAGTTCGCAAGCGGATCGGGCTCCTATCTGGTCGATACTCACGGAAAGAGATATCTAGATGCTCTCACTGGAATCGCTGTGTGTGGTCTAGGACACGCTCACCCAAAAGTTGCAGAAGCGATCAAACAACAAGCCTCCACTCTTATTCATACCTCTAATCTCTACGAAATCCCTTTGCAAAGTAGGTTAGCTCATCGACTTTGTGCTATATCAGAGATGGACAAAGTATTCTTCTGTAACTCAGGGGCGGAGGCAAATGAAGCAGCAATAAAAATTGCTAGGCTGTATGGCAATAATCAGGGAATTAAGAGCCCTACCGTTATCGTCGCTGATAATAGCTTTCACGGTCGGACAATGGCGACTCTTTCAGCCACGGTCAACAGAAACGTGCGAGCCGGATTCGAACCCCTCGTTAATGGATTTGTGAGCGCTCCTTTCAATGACATTGAGGCTATCGAGAAAATTGCAGCGAATAATTCAGATATCGTAGCAATTCTTGTCGAACCAATTCTAGGGGAAGGAGGAATAATCATCCCCGACCAAAATTATCTGCCGAAGCTACGAGAGATTTGCGATCACAATAGTTGGCTGTTAATGCTTGACGAAGTGCAAACAGGGAACGGACGAACAGGAAGCTACTTCGCCTATCAACAGAATAGTATTCTGCCTGACGTAGTAACGACGGCAAAGGGCCTAGGCAACGGACTTCCCATCGGCGCATGCCTCGCTCGCTCAATTGCTTCAGACATTCTCACTCCGGGAAAACATGGATCCACATTTGGAGGGAATCCACTAGTATGCGCTGCAGCTAATGCTGTAATCGATACTTTAGCTGAAGACGGCCTATTGGATAGGGCTGCACAGCTAGGCAATAGAATCGTCTCAGAACTAAGCGCTTCCTTAGCTGGGCACAACCGTGTGAGGGAGATAAGGGGCAAAGGCCTTATGATAGCAATAGAGATGGATGGCCCGTGCTCGGAACTAGTCAACGTAGGCATACAAGAAGGAATACTTATAAATGTGGCGAGGGACAATGTAATAAGGCTACTGCCTCCACTAACTCTTAGCGACGATGATACCGCTGAATTAATCACTCGACTAAAAAGAGTGATTAGCTTATTTGAGTGACCAACAATGAACCAAAAAAAAGATTTTCTGAGCCTATTAGACTTTTCTGTAGAAGAACTGCATAAGATAGTACTCCGCGCCCAAGAAATGAAAAACCATAAGACAACTTACCAACCGTTGATAGGTCGTACCGCAGCCCTCCTACTCCTCTTAAATTCAACTCGCACGAGGGTTGGCTTTGAAGCAGGCATGGCGCAGTTAGGTGGTCATACCATCGTACTTAATCCTGAACATACCCAACTTGGGAGAGGTGAATCGATTGAAGACATGGCTAGGGTACTATCCGAAATGGTCGATATAATTATTATTAGAACTATAAATCACGAGGAAATAGAAGAATTTGCAGAGCACTCGGCAATTCCAGTAGTTAACGCAATGAGCTCTAAACTGCATCCTTGCCAATTGTTAGCTGATATGCAGACTTTCGCGGAGCTGAGAGGACCTATAGAAGGCAAAAAAGTAGCTTTCGTTGGGGACGGATACAACATGTGTAATTCATATATTAATGCGGCACAGCAATGGAATTTCAATCTCCAAATAGCTAGTCCAGTAGGATACGAACCTAGACCGGAAATCCTTAAAAATAACGTTAACGCTGTTCTAGTAGAAGATCCAAAAGAAGCCGTGGCAGAAGCTGATTTGGTCGTTACCGATGTTTGGTCTTCAATGGGCCATGAAAAAGAAACTCAAGATCGAAAGAGAATATTTTTACCATACCAAATCAATGAAGAATTACTGGATCAAGCAAAAAAAGAAGTCATTTTTATGCACTGTCTTCCAGCACATAGGGGAGAGGAAATTAGCCCAACTCTGCTAGAAGATCATAGGGCAGTGGTGTGGCAAGAAGCAGGAAATAGACTGCATACCCAAAAGGCCCTTCTCGAATTTCTTCTTACATAAAGAAAGCGGCAGAATCAGTCTAATAATGTGCGACGCAATGCTTCGTGCCACCTTTCAAGAGCTGATTCCCGTTCTTCATCTACCATCTGAGGAGAAAAGACCGTTTCTAAATTCCAAACTTCCGAAATATCGTGCAAACCAGCCTGGAGGCCATGACCTAAAGCAGCTAGCATAGCGGCACCCAGTATGGTGGTTTCGGTATCAACCGGTCTTCTGACTTCAATTCCCAAAATATCTGATATGTATTGACATAACCAAGAATTTGAGACCATTCCCCCATCTACCCTAACTTCTGCAATCGTAGCTCCATCCGATAAAATCGCCTCAATTAAATCCGCAGTCTGAAAACCAATACTTTGAAGTGTGGCGATAATGATATCCTCCGTGGAGGTATCTAAAGTCATACCCGATATGAGGCCACGAGCATCAGCAGACCAATAAGGGGCCCCCAAACCTGTAAACGCTGGCACTAGCACAACCCCCTTTGCATCTCCGTTGTTCATTATAGCTACCTTTTCAGTCTCCGCGGCCGTTTCAATAAAGCGCATCTGATCACGCAACCATTTTATAGCTGCTCCAGCCACAAAAATACTTCCCTCCAACGCATAGACTGACTCTCCATTTATTTGGTACGCAATAGTCGTCAACAAATTGTGATTGGAATTTACACGTTCATTGCCCGTATTAACCATGGCAAAACAACCAGTACCAAAAGTAATCTTGGCCATGCCAGGTTGGAAACATGCTTGCCCAAATAACGCCGCTTGCTGGTCGCCAGCTACCCCGGTTATTGGAAGTGTTTTCCCAAAAAATTCTGGTAACGCATTTCCGAAATAACCTGCGCTATCACAAACTCCAGGCAACATCGAAACAGGTATATCAAAAAAGGTTGTCAGCTCGTTACTCCAAGCAGACGCATCGATATCATATAGAAGCGTTCTCGAAGCATTTGTCGCATCAGTTAGGTGAGAAGAACCGCCGGTCAATCGCCAAATAAGATAAGTATCAACTGTGCCAAAACACAGATCCCCAGCTTTTGCAGCCGCACGAGCCCCCTCTACTTCGTCAAGAATCCATTGTACCTTAGTTGCGGAAAAATACGGGTCAATCAAAAGACCTGTTGCTTTTTTGATAGTATTGCTAATCTCCAGCTTTTTGATCTCTTCACAACGCGCTGAAGTCCGGCGGTCCTGCCAAATGATAGCATTATAAAGACACTTTCCCGTGGAACGCTCCCATACAAGGATTGTTTCGCGCTGATTCGTTATGCCTATGCATGAAAGTTGATTATATTGAATTTGAGACTGCGATATTGCCTCGCTAGCAGCCGCAAGAATAGTGTCCCACAAAACATCTGGATTCTGCTCCACCCAGCCATCCTGAGGAAAAATATTGTCGTATTCCACCTGGCCTAAGCCTAAAACCAACCCTTTTTGGTCGAAAATAGCAGCCTTGGAACTTGATGTGCCCTGGTCTAAGGCTAATATATAATCCATGGTAATTAAAACCTATAAACACTATATATAGTGTTTATAGCAACCTCCAAAAAATCAAGTTCTAGCATAAATCTTCTATGCACAGGTTGTACACAACCTATCAATAACAAACCCACCTAAAATCCCCAGACTAATCACTTGCAACCTTAATCGATAGCATTTATCTTGTGCCTAATCTCAAATATACAGCGATTATATCGCAATATATTGGGTTTTTGTCTGGTTCCAAACGATAAGTGCAAGTACTATATGGTAAAAGAAGTTAAGAATGTTCGGATGAAGCCAATAACTAAGCAAACGCGAAACTTCACCATATATAATCTAGAACAAAGACTATTCGGAGAGAAATTAGAGATGGACGGCACCACTAGATATAGTATTGCTAATGCAACTTAATCTGGTGGAGAGAAACAAAATTTTACTGTAGGGGCAGATAGTAGAAAATGCTTAAGGAAACGTTAGGGGATACAGAAAAAGGAATGCGGGCAGGGCCAAGTCCTGAAGAAACCCGAGTTTTAGCGCCAACGGTAGCGGCTACAGCTCCGGGTAACTTGAAAGTTATCAAAAGAAACGGAGCAGTAGCTCCGTATGAAGACGATAAAATTAGCATCGCACTTACTAAAGCTTTTCTAGCTGTCGAAGGAGGCACAGCTGCAGCCTCACCGCGAATAAGAGGTTTAGTAGCTGAATTTACTGGTCAAGTCACAAGTACTTTTAAGCGACGTTTCCCCTCGGGAGGCACAATACATATAGAAGATATCCAAGACCAAGTAGAGCTGGTCCTAATGAGATCAGGAGAGCATAAAGTAGCTCGGGATTACGTGCTCTATAGGGAAGAGCGTGCACGAGCGCGGGCAGAAAACCAGTCTACTAAAGAAAATGAAGTGGAAGTAGAACTCACCGTAAGACTAGAGGATGGAACTACCAAGCCACTAGATATGGCCCGTATACATACATTGGTAAGCGAAGCCTGTGAAGACCTTACGGATGTTGAAGCAAAAAAAGTGCTTATCGCAGCAACCAATAACATGTACGACGGAATAGCGGAAACCGATGTTAGCGCCTCATTATTGATAGCCGCCAGGACACTGGTAGAGGAAGAGCCAAATTATACGTATGTGACAGCAAGATTATTGCTTGATCAACTACGACATGAAGCATTGAAGTTCTTAGGAGTTGAATCAAATAGTGATTATCAGGCGACACAAGGAGAAATGGGAAATCTATATGGAAAGTCGCTCAGACATTTTATTGAAACTGGCGTCAAATTAGAGCTCCTGCATCCGGACTTAGCTGATTTTGACCTAGAAAGACTAGGAGATGCGCTCAAGCCTGAAAGAGACCTTGGGTTCACCTACCTAGGATTACAAACGCTCTATGATAGATATTTCATCCACTGGGAGGAAACCCGTTTCGAATTGCCGCAAATATTTTTTATGCGGATTGCAATGGGGCTGGCTGCAAGCGAAGAAGACAAGGAAAGTAGAGCGATAGAGTTTTATGACCTCCTTTCATCGTTTGACTATATGAGTTCTACGCCAACTTTATTTAATGCGGGCACGTTGCGCCCGCAGTTATCTTCTTGCTTTCTGACCACCGTGCCTGACGACCTAGAAGATATTTATGGAGCAATCCGAGATAACGCAATGCTCTCAAAATGGGCTGGAGGACTAGGAAACGACTGGACCCCCGTCCGCGCTCTAGGTTCCTACATAAAAGGGACAAACGGAAAGTCACAAGGAGTAGTCCCATTCTTAAAGGTCGTTAACGATACAGCTGTAGCGGTAAACCAAGGAGGCAAACGAAAAGGAGCAGTGTGCTCATATCTTGAAACTTGGCATCTTGATATTGAAGAATTCCTGGAATTAAGGAAAAACACCGGGGATGACCGCCGAAGAACCCACGATATGAATACGGCAAACTGGATACCAGATCTATTTATGAAAAGGGTCAGCAAAAACCAGCAATGGACGCTTTTCTCCCCTAGCGATGTACCTGATCTGCACGACCTTTACGGAAAAGCATTTGAGACGAAATACGAACAATACGAAGAAATGACCAGAACAGGAGACATATCGCTCTTCAAGACAGTAGCGGCAGAAGAAATATGGAGAAAAATGCTCTCCATGCTTTTTGAAACTGGACATCCTTGGATAACATTTAAAGACAGCTGTAACGTAAGGTCACCCCAAACGCACGTCGGCGTGGTGCACTCATCAAACTTATGCACAGAAATCACCCTAAATACTTCAAAAGAAGAGATTGCTGTATGTAATCTTGGCTCGGTAAATCTCTCACAACACATTGTTGAAGGACGACTTGACGAAGAAAAATTAAAAAAGACCGTTAGAACTGCTATTCGAATGCTTGATAATGTAATTGATATAAACTATTACTCGGTTCCCCAAGCAAGAACCTCAAACATGCGCCACCGGCCAATAGGACTAGGTATAATGGGATTTCAAGACGCGCTCTATAAATTAAGAATCCCTTACTCTAGCGAAGAAGCCGTGGAATTCGCAGATAATTCGATGGAGAGATTAAGTTACTACGCCATAGAAGCTTCTAGTAATCTAGCCGAAGAACGTGGTTCTTACGCAAGCTTCTCTGGATCGCTTTGGAGTCGAGGTGTCCTGCCCATTGACTCACTGAAACAGTTACAGCGAGAAAGAGGAAAAGAATTTCTGGACGTCAACTTCAACACAAATATGGACTGGGATAAATTAAGAGCGCAAGTTCAAGTCAAAGGAATGAGAAATTCAAACGTAATGGCTATAGCCCCCACGGCTACCATCGCAAACATCACCGGTGTGTCACAGTCCATTGAACCGACCTATCAAAACCTGTATGTCAAATCTAATCTTTCAGGAGAATTTACCGTAGTAAATCCTCATATGGTAAGAGACCTTAAAAATTTAGGTCTATGGGATACAGTGATGGTGAATGACCTCAAATACTATGATGGCAGTGTTAAAAAAATAGAGCGGATACCAGATGAATTAAAGTCCCTTTATGCTACAGCATTTGAAGTAGAACCAAGATGGCTGGTAGATGCAGCTAGCCGACGCCAAAAATGGATTGACCAGGCACAATCTCTGAATCTTTATATGGCGGGTGCCTCAGGTAAAAAGCTTGATATAACTTACCGAATGGCTTGGTTAAGAGGACTAAAAACAACCTATTATTTGAGAGCCCTAGGAGCAACTAGTGCTGAAAAATCAACATTAACAAAGGGCACTCTAAATGCGGTGTCCACAAAGGAAACGCCTGAAACAACGCAGAGTGTGGCAAATCAGGAGGGAGAAATTACCCTCAGTGAGCCAGCTGAAGTGCCATTAGCTTGTTCTATAGATGACCCCGATTGCGAAGCATGTCAATAAGGAGGAGTAATGTTAAATTGGGACGAATATAACGAAGATGAATTAGCCCCTCCGGCAAATCTAGTTATCGATCCACCGGAAACCAATACTACAAAACCGAGTACTATTGAGGCCAATACTGTCCAAGCCAGTTCGCCACAAATCCAGGAAAAAACTACTTCGGCAAAAGCGGAAGCTCCGCAATTAGAAAAAGCAGCTTTAGCTAAACAAAACGACAGCGAACATAATGAAGAGTACCAACGTGTTACTGTAGACCAAAAGAGAATGATAAATTGCAGAGCGGATCTCAATCAATTGGTGCCTTTTAAATACGATTGGGCCTGGCAAAAATATCAGGACGGTTGCGCCAACCATTGGATGCCTCAAGAAGTAAACATGACAGCTGATATAGCCCTTTGGAAGTCGGAAGAAGGCCTTACAGCCGACGAAAGAACGGTTGTTAAAAGAAGCTTAGGATTTTTTTCTACTGCGGACTCTCTTGTAGCAAATAATTTGGTGTTAGCAATCTATCGATTAATAACTAATCCGGAATGTCGACAATATCTACTCCGGCAGGCCTTTGAAGAAGCAATTCATACCCATGCCTACCAATACTGTATTGAATCTTTAGGTATGGATGAAGGCGAAATTTTTAACATGTATCACGAAATTCCAGCAGTAGCTAAAAAGGCTTCATGGGCGCTGAAATACACAAAGGAAATTTCTGAGCCAACCTTTCAAACAGGGACGACAGAAACAGATAAAACGCTACTTAAGAATTTGATCGCTTACTACTGCGTGCTAGAAGGTATATTTTTCTACTGCGGTTTTACGCAGATATTGTCAATGGGAAGGCTTAACAAAATGACTGGAACGTCAGAACAATTTCAGTACATACTAAGAGATGAGTCCATGCATGTGAATTTTGGCATAGATGTAATCAATCAAATTAAACTTGAAAACCCGGATCTTTGGGACGAAGAAATGCAAGAGCTGGCGCGAGAAATGATCTTAGAAGGCACACAACTTGAGGTCAACTATGCTAGAGATACCATGCCGAGAGGCATTCTCGGTATGAATGCAAATATGATGGAGGAATACCTGCAATTTATAGCTAATCGCCGGCTCGCTCAATTAGGATTAAGTGAACAATTTACATCTGTTAAAAATCCATTTCCTTGGATGTCTGAAATTATGGACCTAAAAAAGGAAAAGAATTTTTTTGAAACCCGCGTTACCGAATATCAAACTGGAGGAGCACTAACCTGGGACTAAAGCATATCAGGTTATTACATTGTTTCTACCAAACGCTGCTAATTACTACTTAACAAAGTTAGCATGTTCTTTAGCTCCTTAACAAAAACTAAAGGCTGATCTAAAAACAAATGATGTTGCGCATTAGGTATAACAGATGTCGGTACCTCACTTGATAGCAATGACATCATGTATCTCGCAGAAAGGTCTGAAAAAAGCTCGCTATGCTCTCCATAAATAAGGCCAATAGGTAAGGTCAGGTTCTTATAGTAATCCGGGGTAATCATCATATCGGTAATTGAATCTAAAAGGTCATCATCGAATTTCCAAACCCACCCTCCTTCCATCGCCATTAATGAATTGCGCGCTATATATTCGAGTATAAATCTATTATCGCATGGCTGAGGAGGCTGCAGTCGAAACCGACTTAACGCAGTAACCTTATCTGGATATATTTTCCCTGATCGCCCACTCATACTAGGCCTATCAGGAACGGCTTCCTTGGGGTCCCTCAACCCTGAGTCAACTAAAACTATTGAGCCAAAGCGATCTGGATACATATTTGCCGCTTTGATGGCTACATTGCCCCCAAAGCTATGTGCAACTAGAACTACATTTTGGTCAAACCCGCAGGCATCACAAACTGCCTTAAGCTCCTGTCCATATATATCGCCGCTATAATCATACCTATAGTCAGAATCACCCATTCCGCTCAAATTTATAGCCGCAACCTGGTATTCAGATAACATTTGGGGAGCAATAAAATCCCACCAATGGGCATGCGCGTGCATTCCGTGAACCAGCAAAATCGGTGGATTTTCTTTATTACCCCACCGTTGATAAACAATATCACATTCCTCAACTTCAACTTGATTCACATCGTATTCGGTCTCAACTGCACTAAAAAACCACTCAGGAATTGACTCATTAGATTTTTCTCGATCCCATATTGCCAAGATAATCTCTCCTGTGATTTATCAAGTTAAAAACTACCAAACCTTGTTAAATGGAAATCAGCATTACCGAACAAAGCATCAATCATCGTTAAACGTTTGAAATAATGCCCTATTTTCAGCTCCTCGGTCATGCCCATGCCACCATGAAGCTGTACCGCATTTTGACCAACAAACCTGCCCGCCTTTCCAACTTGGACTTTAAATGCTGATATAGCCTTTTTTGTCTCAGAATTATAGCCTCCTGACATTTGCATCGCAGCTAGATACATCAAGGACTTAACTTGCTCGTACTCCATAAACATATCAACCATTCGATGCTGCAAAACCTGGAAGCTTCCAATGGGAGATCCAAACTGTTTTCTTGTCTTGCAATAGTCCACAGTAGATTCATACAGAACCTCCATACACCCTACTGCTTCTGAGCCCACGGCAAGAATCGCTTCATCTATAACTTCTTCCAAGATAGAAAGACCTTGTCCCCATTCCCCGACAAGGTTTGCCTGGTCTATCTCCACGTCTTGAAATCGAACCTCAGAAGCACGCTGCCCATCTATGGTAGGATAGTCAGTCCTTTCAATGCCATTTAGGCTAGAATCAATAAGAAACAGAGAGACCCCGTCCCGATCAACTTTCTCGCCACTCGTCCGCGCCGTAACCAGTAGAAAATCAGCGCTAGGCCCGTTTAAAACAACGGTTTTATTTCCGTTTAGACAAAAATTATCTCCTGATTTTATTGCTGAAGTTTCTATATCTGATAGGTCATATCTTGCTGTAGGCTCTGCGAAAGCTAGGCCGGCCTGTAAAGTTCCGTCGATCAGACCTCGCAAATATTTCCGTTTTTGAACATCTGTTGCCCCAAGCTTTAGTACTCCTCCAGCCAAGACAATAGATGACAAAACGGGTTCAATTAACAAGCCTCTTCCGAACTCTTGAAACATCAGCATTAGTTCTATAGGACCTCCTCCGAAACCCCCATCCGCCTCGTCGAAGGGAATGCCAAGCCAACCAAGGCTCGCGAAAGTACTCCAATTAGCCCTTGAAAATCCGCTATCCGTCAATAAGTTTCTTTGTCGACTTTCAAAACTGTACTCGTTTTGAATAAACCTACTAATGCTTTGTTGCAAAAGAACCTGTTCATCTGAGAATGAAAAATCCATTGAATTATTTTCAAATAGAATTAGGAAGTTAAACGCTATTCTAAGTTAAACTTAGCAAAAATAACTCTGAAAATTTCAACAAATATGAAAATTCCGGATCACATGTTTAAACGATTAGATGAATCTGAAGATTCTATCTTCTATAAGGAACCTAGGTTTGTACAACATATAGATCAAAATACAATAGATGCCCTCACCAATTTTTTTGAAGAATTTATTCCAACCGAGGCAAATGTCCTCGACCTTATGTCATCTTGGGTGTCCCATCTTCCAAAGGAAAATAACTACAGTAAGATTTCAATATTGGGGATGAATGTTCTAGAACTACAAGCAAATCCTCAGGCTACGGAAACAAAAGTTCACGATTTAAATCAAGAACCTTGTTTGCCATATCCTGATAGTAGCTTTGACACAGCTTTAATCACGGTATCAATCCAATACTTAATCAAACCTATAGAAGTACTGTGCAGCCTCAGGCGCGTTCTGACGGATTCTGGAACAATCTGCATAGCACTCTCACATCGCCTTTTCCCAACCAAAGCAATATATGCTTTCCACAAACTTACACCAAATGAGCGGGTTGCACTCGTAATGCAATACCTAAAACAAGCTGGATTCAAAAATATTAATTTCTCTGATCGATCGCCTAAACAAGGAGATCCTTTGTGGCTAGTGACCGGTATAAACTGTACAGAAAAATAGAACCCTAAACATTTTCAGGAAAACACTATGGACTACAAAACCATTATCTATAATCTAAACGCAGGCATCCTTACCATAACTCTTAACCGACCTGAAAAACTCAATGCCTTCAATAGAGATATGCAAAATGAATTGATTGACGCTTTTGATCAGGCTGATAACGACGATAACGTGCGAGCAATAATCGTCACTGGTGCTGGTCGGGCATTTTGCGCTGGAGCTGATCTCGAAGCAGGCGGAAACACCTTTAATGCGGATGGCCGTAGCGATAGAGATAGCGGTCTGAATCCCGACGGCGGTGGTCTGGTGACTTTACGTATCCATAAGCTTAACAAACCTATCATTGCGGCAATAAATGGGCCTGCCGTTGGAGTTGGAATCACCATGACATTAGCAATGGACATTCGACTAGCAGCCGAAAGCGCAAAATTCGGCTTTGTCTTTTCAAGACGTGGGATAGTTCCAGAAGCTTGCTCCAGCTACTTTCTCCCAAGAATAGTCGGCATCAGCCAAGCACTTGAATGGTGTTATAGCGGCAGGGTATTCGGAACAGAAGAGGCTCTCAACGGGCGATTAATAAGCAACATTTATTCCAAAGATGAACTGATGGTTAAATCTCAGGACTTAGCCACCTCCTTTAAAAACGAGACGTCTGCTGTCTCAGTCACTCTTATAAGACATATGATGTGGAAAATGCTAGGTGCAGACCATCCTGTCGAAGCGCATAACATAGATTCTAGAGGAGTCTACTTCACCGGAAAGTCTGATGATGCGAAAGAAGGAGTGGAATCTTTCCTAGAAAAAAGGGAGGCAAACTTTCCGGGCAAGGTAAGCCAAGATATGCCCGACTTCTTCCCCTGGTGGGATGAAAAGGAGTTTTCTTAGCTGACAGCCTGTTAACTATCAATTATGGGTAAATCAGAAAAAGTTAGTTGGATAGCTGCACCTCCAAGTGCGCTATCCCTAATGACTAGCGTCCCTTTATACAAACCAACTAGTTCGGATACTACTGATAATCCTATTCCTTGACCGGAAGCTATCTCGTCTACTCGAAGCCCTCTATCAATTACCGCCTCTCGTAATTCAACAGGAATACCCGGTCCATCATCCTCCACCAAAATCTGCAGCTCCCTATCAACACGCACGCTTACGTATACTTTCCTGCCCGTATATTTGAAAGCGTTATCAAATAGGTTTCCAAGAATCTCCATAAAATCGCCTTCATCAGCTCTTAACACCAACTCTTCCGGTAGGTCTTTATCAACAAATATTCCTCTATCATGGTAAGCAATCTGTAAAGCCTTTATTAATCTTTCAATAACCATAATCAAATCACAACTGTTACCAACAAGCTGTGGATCAATGGCCGAAGCCTTGGAAAGTTGGTATGAAATCGAACTTTCCATCCGATCCAGCTGATCTAAAAGTAGGGACGAACTAGAACTTAATCCATTTCTTATTACCGATAAGGGTGTTTTTAAACTATGTGCAAGATCCTCCATGGCTTTTCTATACCGAGTCTTATTGCTCTCCTCATGCGATATGAACAAAGTGAGATTATCAGCCAATCCTTGAATTTCAGCTGGCCAATCGGCAGATAGTTTTTTACGGTTACCTTCTTCCATTGCCTTTATCTCCATGGCCATAATGCGCAAAGGATTCAGACTCCATCTAACTGCCCAGAATAAGGCTAAAGCAAAAATAATAGTAACAGCTCCTAATCCCAGATATAAATTTCTCCGAAATGCTCCGATTGTCTGAGAAAAAGGGCCATGATCTATCGATACTAAAAACGTCAACAACAAATCTACCTCATCCTCCCAAATGACGGTGTAGCCCAGATATAGGAGATCGAGCCCATCAATTGTTTTTCGGTGGAATATAAAATCACCCGGTTGATCAGATTCTAATTGGTCAGGAAAAGTAACCTGACTGATCTTCGTCGACGGTGACTCCCACGCTATTTCATCATCAATAGACAAAGCAGCATATAATCCCGAGTAACCTCTATCTAAGCGAGGTTCTGGAAGGTCGTTGGAAAATTGGACTACTGGACTAACTTCTCTAAGTGATCCCATCAGCGAGTAAACAACTAATCTCACCTGCTCACGAGCATTTTCTTTAACATTGTTTTGAAAGGAACGGTCTAAAAGTATACCCGTAATGAAGAGCGATGTACCCAAAACAAATATTGTAGTGATCAACAAACGTGTCTGAATACCAAGATTCAAATAAGATCCTCTATCTGTAATTTATATCCCTGCCCCCGAATCGTTTTAATTGGATTTAACGGACTTAACTTCTTCCTAAGCCGACCGACGAACACCTCAATTACATTGCTGTCTCTATCAAAGTCTTGCTCATAGAGACGTTCGGTCAACTCTGATTTTGAAATCACCCTCCCAGGTTTTAGAATGAGACATTCTAAAACCATATATTCGTAGGCTGTTAGTTGTACCTCTCGTCCTTCGACCCGCACTTCTTTCTTTGAAATATCCACAAGCAAACTGCCCTCCTGGATAATCGGAGTAGCGAACCCCGCTGCCCGCCTAATTAAGGCGTTTAACCTAGCGACAAGTTCCTCAATCTGAAAAGGCTTTGTGACATAATCATCACCACCAACCTCTAACCCTTCTACTTTGTCTTGCCAAGAGCTGCGAGCAGTTAGAATCAACATCGGAAACTGCCTATCTGCAGCCCTCCATGTTTTTATCAACTCTATACCACCCAACTTAGGCAATCCCAGATCAAGAATTACCGCGTCATAATCATATTCCGTCCCATAATATAAGGCTTCTTGGCCATCGGAAGCCGTATCAACAATATAACCATGGCCAATAAGTTCTTCCCTTAATTGGCCGAGCAACACCTTCTCATCTTCGACCACAAGAATTCGCATGATGCAATATCATCTCTTAATTTGATCATTCGTTCGGACAAAAACTTTTCTGACTCTCTTGCCATCCAAAAGAACGCGCACATCATAGCCAGTCATACCGGCTTTATTGATAGGCGCAGCTGAAAGCACGCGCCCCCCTGTATCCCGACGTACTCGGTCCATGGCTTGCTCAATGGTTACTCTCTGTACTGAACTTAACCGCTGGCCATGCCACTGATGCTTTCTAAACCCCGGCTCTTGAGCTGAAACGCTAAAACTGCAGATAAGCAACAGGGCTATATAAAAACTCAATGAGTTGCCCCGTATCTTAGACCTTATAATAGAACTAAATCTCATTCCTCTATTGTACTCCCAAAAAGCGTGCATAAAACAATTATCCACAGCCGAAAATATCGAAAGTTAAAACACGAGCTCTAGTTGACGCCCATAAGTATTAATTTGCTATAGTTTGCAGTAAATATAAATTATCAACTATGAATCTAAGATGAATATCCTTGAAGCAACCATAGGGGCGTGGCGCCTCCCACTTGCCTTGACGATAATCTTGTCGCTGGGAGCATGCAGCTCCATAGATCCACTTAAGCAATCTTACGACACGGAAGCACAGCTTGTTGTGAGAAAAAGTCCCAATGACTCCAAACAATATGAATATTTTACTCTAAGCAACAAATTGCGAGTATTAGTGGTTTCAGATAGTGGCACAGATAAATCGGCTGCATCTTTAGTTGTTTTAAGAGGCCAAAATGATGATCCACCGGACCATCTGGGATTAGCACATTTTTTTGAACATATGCTATTCATAGGGACCCAAAAATATCCTGTAGTAGACGAGTACCAGCAATTCCTAGTCTCTAATGGCGGAAGGTCTAATGCGTATACCGCAAGTGATCATACAAATTACTTTTTTGATGTCCGACCAGAAAAGTTTCTAGAGAGTCTAGATAGATTTGCCCATTTTTTTATAGACCCTCTATTGGACCCTAACTACGTTATAAGAGAAAAAAAAGCAGTACATTCTGAATATCAAATGCAATTAAAGGACGATGGATGGAGAGGAAATGCAGTGTTAAAGAAGGCTATGAATCCATCCTATCCGGGATCACAGTTCCATATAGGAAGCAATCAAACCCTTGGCCACACAAATTCAGATGTCCTAAGAGAATTCGCTAAAAAGAACTATTCGGCAGACCAAATGTTTCTGGTGGTTCTAGGTAGGGAACACACTCAGAAATTGAAAAGATCAATAACAGATATTTTTTCGCAAATTCCAAATAGAAACGCTGGTCCGCCGTCACATAAGCCTCCGGCTTTCGGAAAAAATCAAGTACCCGTAATACTGAAGTCCCAACCTACAAAAAACGAGATGCGTCTTATTTATAGCTTCCCAATTGCTTCGCAGGACATACTTTATAAGGAAAAGCCCGCACAATACATCAGTCATTTACTTGGACATGAAGGCCCGAACGGGCTTTTCTCCGAGCTTCAAAAAAAGGGCTGGATTACTGCCCTTATAAGCAGTTCTGATCGCATTGACGGAGACAACAGTCTTATGAGTATTGAGATTGAGCTCACCGAATCAGGGAGTTTAAATAAAGGAGCGATCACCAAAGCGGTATTCGACTATATTCAACTCATAAAAAAAACTCGCATAGAGAAATGGCGTTTTAACGAACTAGCCATATTGGCAAGATTAGAATATCAATTTCAAGAGCCGGTTGATCCCTTAAGATTCGTTTACCAAACCGCACCTCTCCTCTCTCGATTTCCTCCTGAGGACGTTATTATAGGCCCTTACTTATTAGAGAAATTCGATCCTAATTTGATACGACAGCATCTTAACCAGCTATCTATAGACAACCTGATCTTGCATATAATTCAGCAGGATCAAGAGTTTGAACTGACCGAACCCTACTTCAAAGTCCCATACTCCCTTTCCAGACAACTCCCTAATCTTAACCACAAATCAGAATTGAGTTTTACCTTACCCAAACCTAACCCATTTATACCCAAAAACCTTAGCCTGATAGAAAATGATAATCTAGCACCCACGAAAATCGCAGATAGCCCAGACGTAACTTTTTGGTTAGATCGAGATACTGAGTTCGGTAGTCCAAGAACAAATCTTTACCTTAACTTACTGGTACCAGGCGGATTCAACTCAGCCAAAGACTTAGCTATCGCAAGCCTTTACGCGCGGTTGGTCATTAATGCAAAGAACGAATTAGCTTATGATGCATTGGTAGCCGGCCTAAAATTCGATCTCTCAGCGACAGCTGAAGGGTTCGAGTTGATAATATCGGGATACAGTGATAAGCAGCTACACCTGCTAGAAACAGTATTAAAAGATTTTCAAAATCTATCATTTGATTCACTATCGTTTGATCTTTTCCGAGCTGCTTTGGTAAAACAGTGGAATAATTTCTACATGGAAAAACCATATATTCAGGCGCTATCAACCCTGCATTTTATACTATCAACCGGCCACTGGCCGCCAGACCAACTAGCAAAAGCTCTGTCTAATCTTAGTCAACAAGACCTAGAACAGTGGCAGGCTGAGAAATTACAGAAAGTAAAGATACGAGGCTTAGCGCATGGGAATACTACCAAAGATAATGTCCGAAAGACCATTGCCACGCTAAAAAATTCCCTGCAAACAGAAGATTTTCCTAACTGCCCCTCGCTTACCTTTAAGCTAGATCAACCCTATTACCACCAGATAACAGTCGACCATCCCGACACAACAATAGTTCTTCATTTTCAAGACAATGATAAACAGTTCGAGTCTCGAGCACTAAGTGCATTAGCCACTCAAATCATGCAGCAGGCCTACTTCACAGACTTAAGGACAAAACAACAACTTGGCTATGTCGTATCTTTGAATAATCGACCAATTAATGGTGTAGCCGGACTCACTTTTTTAGTTCAATCTCCGGTCGCTTCGGCCCCAATAGTCTATGGTAAAACCAAAAATTTTTTAGACGATCAAATTAAAAGGATGTCGGCCATGAATGAAACAGAATTTGAACAGCATAAAACTGGTTTATTAAGCCAGCTAAGAGAAGTAGATAAAAATCTAAATGGCCGAACCAACCGATACTGGGCCGATCTTGTAATGGGCCATACATCTTTCGACAGCAACATTAAAATCGGTGAATACGTGATCAAAATAGAACGAAACGATTTGATCAACTATCTTGCAAGAATACAAAATAACCTTAAGGAAAAAAGTCTAGTAATTGCTAGCAACGGAAAATTTCAAGAGGCTATAAAATTTAGCAACCCCATCACGGACCAAAACACGTTTAAAGATCTTCTAATACGAGGTCGTAATTCGGTAGAGAATCGAGCAAGATGCGGCCATACGACTGAGTTATGATTCTCCTGTCTAATAGAGTTATTTGTCCAAAATCATTTTCATGGCGGATCAATCTGCCACAAGCTTGAACCAAGCGCAAAGCTGCTTCAGGAAGCGATATCTCCGTAAACGCATTTCTCCCCTGACTAGTAATCCATTCAGCTAATGCTTGACCAACAGGATCATCCGGAACCGCAAACGGTAATCTGGCTATTACGACGTGCCGACAATAATCATCGGGCAAATCTAAGCCTTCTGCAAAACTTGCCAATCCAAACAAATAACTCGTTTCTCCTTTGTCGATGTCTTTTCTATGAGATTTTATTAGCTCATATTTAGCGGAGTCACCTTGTATTTTGAATCTAGCTCTTAAACCTAATTCACGAACACCGTCTACAACAATATGCATTTGCTTCCAGGATGAAAATAAAACCAAAGCGCTAACATATTGATTCAATAACCCAGGGAGAATATCAGATACCTCTCTGCTATGATCTTGAATATTTCTTGGATCGGTCCTCATTTTCGGGACCACAAGTTTTGCCTGAGAACGGAAGTTGAAGGGGCTTGAGATACTAGTTGCCTGAATACTAGATAGTCCGATCTTTTCCAGAAACCTATCGAATTTCCCCCCTACTGAAAGGGTTGCTGAAGTTGAAATAGCTGCAAAACATTTTGACCAAAGCACATCAGACAACAGATCTCCAGAATCTAAAGGAACTGCTACAAGCTCAAAGTCGTTGCCATAGCTCTTCACCCATCTAGCAGCAGGCCTTATGCTGTCCAAATCAATCGGGTCGCTACTATAATCATTAAGCAAAGCAATTATATCAAGCCCTTTAGTTTCTAACCGGCCAAATAGAGATGCCCAATCATCCTCCTTATCAAAAGTAGATTTATCTATGGAGCTATTCTGTAACAGTAGTAAAACATCTGAGATCGCTTCCACTATTTCATAAAGCAATGCACAGCAATCGCTAGTTATCTTGCTGATATTGGCGGGAATTTTACCTGATTCAAACCGATGAATTAATACATTGCTTCCGTGACCAATATAATCCAGCTCATCTAGAGCTCTCCTAAAAAGCTCCTCTTTCTTTAAATATAGCGTGGCATTTTCGGAGATGGTCAAAGCAAAACCAACCAACCCCTCGGGCATTCCTGAGGTTTCATTAATTGCATGGATTGCTTGCTTTAGGGTATCGATCCATTCATTGATGCTTTTTATCCTCGTTGACACAGCAAAATGATTTTGCGCTTTCTCAGGCAGTCGGTGGGCCTCATCTACAACATAGATGCAATCACTTGGCTCGGGCAAAACAGCACCTCCACCTAAGCTTAGGTCAGCTAATAACAAATCATGATTCACGACTAATACATCAATACTCTCTAGGTTCCCTCTAGCCTTAAAAAACGGACATTTCTTAAAAAATTCGCATTTATTATTAGTACACCCTTGATGATCTGTAGTAATTCCTTCCCAGACCGGATCATCTATTTGGCCGATCAAAGTATCACGATCACCATCCCAACCGCCTTCCTCGAAATCTCCTAGTAATCTTTGACAAATCTCTATTTGCTCTGTGTCAAACTCTGCTAGCTGCGAAAACCCTAATTCTGAAATGCCATGTCTTAATTTTTCATCAAGTTGCTTCAAACAAACATAACGACCGCGCCCTTTAACTAATGCGGAGCTAAAATTCATATCAGTAGTATTTCTAATGTCTGGCAAGTCTCGATACATAATTTGCTCTTGTAAAGCTACGGTAGCGGTAGCGATAACTACTTGTTGATCTAATGCCTTTCCCGCCGTGATCGTAGCAATAGAATATGCAGCCGTTTTTCCTGTTCCAGTGCCGGCTTCTAAGACACCCAGTCTTGGTTCAAACCCTGTTAATGTGTCAATAATTTTATCGATCATCTGCTGCTGGCCAAGCCTAGGCAAAAACTCTCGAGCACCCAACCAACGTTGATATTGTAATAGGACTTCATCCCGAACTTTTGATTCTAGTCCATTTCCCATTTGCAATTATTACCGGTAGATAAGGATCTTATAATTGGGAATCAATAGAAATATCACACGACTTTAGAAAATCAATAAATTGAGTTTCATTCAACTGAGGTATCCCTAAGGAAATAGCCCTCTCTAACTTTTTGCCTGGGCTTTCTCCAACCACCACTTTAGTCGTCTTAGATGAAACCGAACTTGAAACTTTAGCGCCAAGCATCTCCAAGTAGTTGGAGGCCTCCTGTCTTCCTATCCTTAATAAGGATCCGGTAAGCACCCATACCTCTCCAGTCAGGACTTGCTCCTCCTGATTACTATCGGGGCTAACTTGAGATTCCCAAGTTATTCCGGCTGAGAGAAGTAATCCAACTTCTTGTCTATTAATATCATCCTTAAAAAAATCATAAATATTTTTAGCAACAACAGGTCCGACATCACCTACTTGCTCCAAGGCTTCTATATCAGCATCAATAAGAGATTCTATGTTTCTAAAAACCTGCGCCAAACTAGAAGCAGTAGCGATTCCTACTTCTCTAATACCTAAAGCATATATGAACCGGGCAAGACTAGTAGTTTTACTGGCCTCTATCGCGGCAATAATTTTTGCCGCCGACTTCTCCTCTACTCTTTCCAATGCTTTTAAATCACTGTGACTTACGAAGTAAAGATCGGAAGCCCGTGTAACTTCTAACTTATCAATCATCTGTATTAATAATTTATCTCCAATCCCAACAATGTCCATCGCTGATCGTGAAACGAAATGACGAAGAGCCTCACGTCGCTGGCCTAGACAACTATTCGCTGTTGCACTGCACCTAGCCACTACACTGCCAGGATCCCTTTTAACTTTGCTGCCACAACTTGGGCATCGGCTGGGTAACCCCACAACCTGGTTTTTTGAATCCCGCCTAGAAAGAATCACCCCGGTTATCTGTGGGATAACATCACCGGCTCGACGAACTACAACGGTATCCCCAATTCTAATATCCAGACGAAGAACTTCATCCATATTATGCAGCGTCGCATTACTTACAGTTACTCCGCCTACAAAAACTGGGTCCAGCCTCGCCACGGGAGTTATAGCACCGGTCCGCCCGACCTGGAATTCTACATCCCGCAAAACGGTTGTCCCTTCTTCCGACGGATACTTAAAAGCGATTGCCCAACGCGGAGTTCTCGTTAAGGCACCTAAATTCTCCTGATGAATCAACGAATTAACCTTGATTACTATTCCGTCAATTTCATAATCTAAGGAGCTCCTTTTTTTCTGCACCATTTCTATATACTTAATACAGGAACTAAGATCCGCGCATTCCTGAACGAGTGGGTTTACTCTTAATCCCCATTGAGATAAAAGCTCTAGACATCTCGAATGTGTCTCCGCTACCTCAAGCTGCCCATCAACTGATATTCCATAACAAAATATTCTTAACGGCCGTTTAGCTGTTAAACGAGGATCTAGCTGGCGCAAGCTACCTGCTGCTGCATTTCTAGCATTAACAAAAACTTTACCCGCATCCAAGCCCATATTTAAGGACTCAAAATCCGAGCGAGAAATATAAATCTCACCACGAATCGTAATTCGATCAGGCAATGCAGCAGCCTGGTGGTTTAAAAGAAGAGGAACTGATCCAATGGTCCTAACATTTGCAGTAATATCTTCACCTGTCTGGCCGTCTCCTCTGGTAGAAGCCTGTATCAATCTCCCCTCTGCATACTCCAAAGAAACAGCTACTCCATCTATTTTAGGCTCACAAACAAAATTAAACTCTACTGCTGAACCAAGAATGTTTCGACATCGTTCCGCCCAATCCCCTAACTGATTAGCTGATGTGCATTTCTCCAAAGAAAGCATTGGGCGGGTATGAGAAACCGATTCAAAGTTTTTAAGCGGTGCGCCACCAACCCGCTGGGTCGGAGATTCTGGAGATACAGTCTCTGGATAAATAGACTCTAGCTCGAGCAGTTCATCGAACAGTGCGTCATAATCTCCGTCTGTAATCTCAGGATTATCCAGTACGTAGTATTGATAATTGTGATATTGAATTTGTTCTCGCAATTTTGAGATAAGACTCAAAGCACGGTCTTGTTGGTCACTCATGCGCGTTTCGACATGTAACGGCGGGCGTGATCTAAGATACGCTGCCTGTAGTGCTCCACCATCTGTTGAGTCAAGAGGTTCCGTTGTTCATCTTTTACGTCGCCTCGCAAGGCTATACTGACTGATTTACTAGTCTCCAACATATTCTCCACTGCTCGCATTGGATCCGTAGGTCCTGGAAGTTGCAGGAAAAAGCAAAGACCTTGTAATCGCATTGATTCGATTTCTACTAGGTCAAAATTACCAGGCTCTGCAATGTTTGCAATACTATAAGCTATGGCTCCTGCTTCATCATATTTGTGGAAAATATTCATCTCTCCAAAATCTAAACGATGGCCCTTCAGCGTCTCAAATACATCTACCCCTGAAAATTCCTTCTCTCTTGCTGTTACATATAGAACAATAAGATCTTCAGCAGGAGGAGTATCCATACTCATAAGAGTATCAGTACCAATCTCATGAAATTGAGTACTACTTTCCTCAACTATTTCGTCAGCGGAAAGAGCAAGGGAATCATCTTTCCTATCGAGCACACGATTAAAATCTAAGTCTTCATCGATATCAGCAATTTCCGGTATTCGTCCCTCCTCACTCAAATCTACACCTTCGTGGACAGGATCAAGCAGTAACTGGACAGATAGATCATGTTCTTGCTCCCCAACGCCTTCTTTTGTCACTAGCCTGGAACCTCCATTCGGTAACTCAGCGTCTGGCCCTTGTGTACAATCAGCCTCTTCTTCTAATAAATTGGGTTCAATATGTAACTTTAAAGGATCTTTTTTATATCTCCAGGAACTGAAGATCCCATAAATAACTACTAACCCAACAAGCAGGCCCCCGATAAGTAGAACGTAATCTTTTAGGTCCATCCTTTCACTCCTCTCCCCGATCCATGGATACAGTAAATTCGACCAAATCGCCTGATCAACTAACTAGCCATAGCCGCTGCTGCTTCTACATCTACCGAAACTAAGCGTGACACCCCCGGTTCATTCATCGTAACGCCCATAAGGTGATCGGCCATCTCCATAGTCAGTTTGTTGTGCGTGATGATCAAAAACTGTACATCGGACGACATTTCTTTGATCAAGTCAGCAAACCGCATCACGTTCGAATCATCTAACGGCGCATCAACTTCGTCGAGCAGGCATACCGGACTAGGATTAATTCGAAAAATAGCAAAAACCAAAGCCACTGCTGTCATCGCTTTCTCACCACCAGAAAGCAAATGAATGCTCGAATTACGTTTACCCGGAGGTCTTGCCATTAATGTAACCCCAGTATCCAAAAGATCTTCGCCGGTGAGTTCTAAATGAGCTGTACCTCCACCAAATACCTTTGGGAAAAGCTCACCCAAATTTTTGTTGACTGTATCAAATGTTGTTCTAAATCTTGCCCGAGTTTCTTTATCTATTTTTCGAATAGCTGACAACAAAGTTTCGAGGGCCTCTACCAAATCATCATTTTGCTGATCAAGGTAGGTCTTTCTTTGCGATTGACTTTCATATTCATCTATTGCTGCTAAATTAATCGGGCCCAAACGATTAATTTTCCTATCTAATTTCTCCAGCTCCTCTACCCATACTTCTTCTTTAGCTGTCTCTGGCAAAGTCCCCTCAATCTCTTCGAAAGAAAAACCGGTAGTACCAATCATCTCTTTCACATTTCTCTCCTCAACGGAGAGGCCTCGGCCATCTAAGCGTGTTTCTTCCAAGTTACTTCTAACTTTCTCTAACCTACTCTCTGATTCTGCTCTATCTGATTCCAACCTACGAATCTGTTCATCAACCAAATCTAATTCATTCCTGATATCTGATATCTTGGTCTCAGTTCCCAAGCGTGCTCCTAATTTTTCTTCCAGTTCTGTTTTAAGTTGTGGAAGAGGAACAGAACTGTTTTCAATTCCAGCAGTAACTGCATTTATCTGCTCTTGAAGATCAGAACGCTGTTTAGTAAGTCTGCTTCTTGCAGTCTCAATAGCTAGCAATTGCGACCGTAAAGTCTCTAATTTAGCATTTAAACTATGATACTTATCACGAGCGTCTCGACTATCTTGCCTAGCTCTGTCCAGATTTATCTCAGCTGCATCTCTCATTTTTGAAATCTGCAACCCTTCATCTGCTTTATTTTTGCGAACCAACTCTGCCGCAGCTAAAGCATCTCGAGCGATAGCCAAACGCATTGTTTCCTCTTCTATTTGAGCTCCTATTTCCTTACTTTCGTGTCTAATACGGTCCGCTCGAACGCCAGCTTCTTCAATCTGAACTTGTCTCACTCCATGATGGGTTCTCATTTCGGCAAGGTCTACGTTAAGACTGTTTACCTGTTTCTGAAGATCTTCCCTCTCTTGAACTAAAATTTCTGCTCTTCTTTTTGATTTAGAAAGTTCTGAATGCAATTTTCCGACCTCAAGACTAGATTGCTCCAAACGATGATTCAGGTTCTCTAAGATTTGTTTGCGCTCAATTATTCCAGCACCATCATCCTTATGAGGAACAACGCGCAGCCAATCAGGACCTAGCCATACACCATCTCTGGTAATGACACTTTCTCCCGGATCTAAACGATCTCTATAATCAAATGCCACTTCCGATGACTCTGCTGCAAAGACCCCGTGCAAAATAGAACCTAGGTTTAATTTATTACCAGTAATTAAGGAAGCAAGAGGGGGTAATTCGCCTTTTGATACGTCTTCTAATCGGGCTTCCAGCAAGGTTATTCCGCCGCGTAAAACGCCACTCAAACTTTTTTCGTAAACCCTTAAATCTTTGACCTGAATTCCCTTTAGATATCCGGATAGGACTATCTCAACAGCAGACTCCCACCCTGGAACTACAGATATCGACTCTCCTAAGCGTTTTAGACCGGCCAGTCCTTTTTCTTTAATCCAATCATCGGCGTCCTCTTCATTCTGCCCTAAAGCAGCTTGCTGCAAACCTTCAAGATTAGCTACCTGATGTCTAAGATCATTCGAATCATTCCGAGCAGTCTCTAAGTCACTCTCTAATTTAATTATCTCTTCCCGCACGACAGCAAGCTCGTTCAAACAATTATCTATATTCTTATCTAACTTCCCTCGTCGATTTTCAATCTGCCCAATTTCAGCTTCCAGGGAATCAACATCATAATTACTCTCAGATCCTGAGGTCGAAGTAACATCTAACTCTAGCTGTTCAAAACGTGACCGAAGGCGCTGCAAGATTTGCTCCAGATGCTCGATGCGGGATTCCTGTACCTCGATTTCACGCTGATTACTGGCTTCATCCTCTTTAAAATGCTCCCAATCCTGCTGGCACTTTTGATGGTTTAAAGCAAATTCCGATTGTGCGGCATATAGCTTATCGTCGATCTGCTCAGCCAGCGAGGCTTCCGGTAAAAGCGTTTTTATAAGCTCATTGAGGTCTACGATCTGTTTATCGTCCTCTGAGAGTTGGTAACTTGTTTCTTCCTCTCTCAGACGAAGAGATTCTTGATCTTGCTCTAATTGCTCAATCCGAGCCTTATTAAACTTTATTGAGTCTTCTATGCGAGATACATCACTGCCAATTTGATAAAACTCACCTTGTACTTTGGTTAGCCGCTGACCAATTTCCTCTTGCTGTCCCCTACTTTTTTCTATTGCCGTATCTAATCTCTGTGTATCAGCCTGACATGCTGATAAATTCACCTCAAGTTCTCTTATATGTTCCTGACGATTATTAATTCTAGATTGGAGCCTCACCAAACGAATTGCATGTAACTCTGCTGTAAGTCGTCGCTCAGAATCCTTAAACTCCTCATAACGCTCAGCTGCTCTCGCTTGTTTCTGAAGGTGATCCAGACGTTTGCCAAGTTCATCACGAATATCCGTAAGTCGATCCAAATTTTCTTGAGTATGCCTGACCCTATTCTCGGTCTCTCTGCGCCTCTCCTTATACTTAGAGATTCCCGCAGCTTCCTCCAAGTAGACCCTTAATTCTTCTGGTTTCGATTCTACAAGCTGACTAATCATCCCTTGCTCAATAATCGAGTAACTGCGAGGGCCGAAACCGGTTCCAAGAAAAATATCCATAATGTCACGACGCCTGCACTTCTCACCATTCAGAAAGTAATTAGACTGCGACTCTCTGTTTACCTGTCTGCGGATAGCTATCTCGCCATAGGACGAAAACTCCCCGCCTATTCGCCCATCAGAGTTATCAAAGATTAACTCTATACTAGCAATTGCTGTTGGTTGGCGGGCGTTTGAGCCATTAAAAATAACGTCAGTAAGGTTCTCCCCCCTGAGCTGCTTGGCAGAGCTTTCCCCCATTACCCATCGTACGGCATCAATAATATTAGACTTACCACAGCCATTTGGCCCTACGACCGCGCAACGATTTCCAGGGAGGGTGACCGTCGTCGAATCGACAAAAGATTTGAATCCAGCAAGCTTTATTTGCTTAAGTCGCATGGAGCCCAGCAATCACCTGTATTTGGTTGCAACAATTCTACCAGATTGTTAGCTATTCGTAATACCAGAAACCACTATATATAGTTAATTTTCGCAAAAATATTGCTATTTTTACTAAATATTGATGGTTTTTAGTATATATAGCTAATCGGGGGAGGGATCCGCGTAAAATACCCCTTGACTGGCTGCTGCAACGTCAACTGGTGGAGATACCCAGTGCCAGTCACCTAAATCGCTTCCTATTTGCAAACTTGAACTTAACCGCACCACTAATTCCACTTCCTCAGCATTAGATAGAGCCTTAGCCTTGTCAATGGAACTCGAATCATCAAGGGTGACTGTAATAGGAAAAGAGGGATTATGCCGCCTCACAACAGCATAAGGCATCCCACCGCCGACCGGCCTGGCAATTACGAATAACACATCTGGCGGAACCGACTTAGAAGAAACTGATATGCGAACATTAAAACTTGGCTCCATTGATCCGATTACGCTCCTGGCCTCTCTTAGCATAAACTGGAGTGCTTGTTTCTGTGCTAAAGGCAGTGGCCCTGAAAGTGCAGAATTGAGGTATCGCAGGGAAGCTAGGTAATCAGTCTCTTTAAAGGCCTCAATCGCCAAAATTTCAAGTACCAACGGCTCAATTGGGTTAACAGATAAAATCGTGTTCGCAAGCTGCTTGGCTTGTTTATCTAATCTCCCATCAGCAGCTAAATATCGAGCTTGAAGCAAATAGATATCCAAACTTAAGTTATCCGGCATCAATTTCTTAGCCATCTCGAAAGCTTCCTGAGATTCCTTATAGCTCTTAAGTAATAAGCGTGTATGGCCCAAAAGATACCAACTGTCTCCATCGTGCGGATTTCGAGATACCCTATTCTTTAATTTAGTACGCCATAATGCGAGTTCATCAATGTCCTTTCGAGGATCAAGCTTAAGTATTATTTCGGCCCCTATTACTTCCTCGCCCTTATAATCTCCGACAAACAAATATGTACTTAATGCCGAAATTGTAAAGGCTACCGCTAAAATACTTCCCCATAAGCGACCCCTAGCATCAAGCTGTTGAGCACTACCTATCCTATTCGAAAAATTTTTGTGCTCTAAAAAAAGCGAATCTGCAAGTTCTCTCAAGATTTGATCTTTCTGGGCTTCATCCAATCGACCTATTCGTACTTACCCATCTAATTCTTCTCTCTGCTGCCGATAAACTTGACGTGTCATTTCAGCGCTCTCATTTAGTTCTGTACTCTCTGGCATAGAAGTTCGCTGCGCAGTGCGCATCAACGGCCATAAAAACAAGGTCACGGCACCGACAACCATCATAATCGCTAGTAATTCGAACAACATTAATCTTTAAAGAACTCCCTAATAACAGCTTGCTGGTTTTCACTCAAAGAACGAGAAGATGTATTGCGTAAAACCCCTAAAAGCACCAGCATACCGACTACTAAAAATACTCCTGGCGCCAGCCAAAGCATTAGAGTGTCTCTTCGAAAAGGTGGTTTATAGAGAATAAAATCGCCATATCGATGCTGCAAGTAGGATCTAATTGCCTCATCTGTAAATTTCTCGTCAACCAGCAATCTAAAAACGGCGCGGCGCAGATCCTGAGCGATTGGCGCGTCCGAACCTGCTAGGTTTGTATTTAAGCACTTCGGGCATCGAAGTTCTTCGATAAGAGCGTAATACCGGACTTCAATCTCATTACTTGGAAAATCGTGCGCTTCTATCACTGACGCCGAAAAAGTACTGCAAGAAAAAAATACTGAAACTACAATTAAGAAACGACATGCTGAAATAACCATAAACAAAGGCCTATTTAACAAAATCACTTAGGGACTTTAAAATGGGATTGAACTTTTTTCTCCAAACTTCTGGAGTGATATCCCCAACATGCTTATGGACCACTACGCCTTTTTCATCAAGCAGAAATGTCTCTGGAGCCCCATACACCCCAAGCTCTATTCCCAAACTCCCATCCAGATCAATGATGGTAAAATCGTATGGGTCTCCATTCGCAGACAACCAATCTTTTGCTAATGCAGAGTTATCCTTATAATTAATTCCCACAATCTTTATTCCAGTTTGCGTAGCTAATTCCATCAAAGTTTTGTGCTCCGATTTGCATGTCGGGCACCAAGTAGCCCAAATATTAACAAGCACAGGCGTACCCATTAGCTGACTGCTGCTAACCATTTGCTGAGAATCACTGAGCAAGGGGGCTGTAAATGTGGGAAACGGCTTACCAATAAGAGTCGACGGCAATAGCTTGGGGTCATTTAGCTGAAAACCAGCGTATCCAAAACCCATGATCAGCAAAAATATCAGCAACGGTATATAAAGCCTAGCATGTCTCACTATTCAGTCCTTGGACGCAAAAAACAAACCAGTAGCCCGCCTCATACTAAAGCGCACCGCTGGTGTATTCCAAACTACGCGATGAGCTTGACTTCCTGTAACGTCTATCTATAGCGGATATAATCCCGCCAAAGGCAAGCAACAGCGACCCAACCCAAATCAATCGAACAAACGGTTTTATCTGCAATCTTACCGTCCAATCCCCAGAGTCCATTGGCTCTCCAAGTGTTATGTATATATCTCTTCTCACAGCCCCTTCTATAGCTGCTTCCGTCATAACATTTCCCCCGGAAAAATATCTCCGCTTCTCGGGGTACATCCAGTAATAATTCCGACCCTCCTTAACTCTAAAGGCAGCCCTATCAGCCACATAATTAGCTCCCCGGTGTTCTGTTACTCCTAAAAACTCAAAGGTTCTGTTACCTATACTAAGCTTTTCGCCCGAATGCATTCTTGCATCTTTTTGAATGGAAGAAGTGGAATTAAGTGCAATCGCAATAATCAAGATCGCAAATCCCGAATGGGCTAATGACATCCCCCAATAAGCCCACGGAATGCGGAGACCTTGCTTCCTTACTCTTAGGACGCCATCTCTTAAATGCGTAGTAAAAATAAATGCTCCTAAAAAAACAAAAGCTAGAACACCAAATTCCATGACCGTACCGGTGGTTAAAAATATAAAAATCATACCGGCAACTAGACTAATTAAAACCGCCCATAGGAAGATTCTAGCTGAACTCCTAACATTGGTTTCCTTCCAACCAATCAAAGGAATAAGTCCCAATAAAATCGCAACCAGTCCCATTAACGGAATAAATGTGGTATTGAAATAGGGTAGCCCTACCGATATCTTATCACCGCCAGTAACCACCTCATAAGCAAGGGGATATAAAGTACCAAGCAATACTAGCCCCATAGCTGAAACGAATAGAATATTGTTCGATAATACAAACGCCTCACGGCTATACAGCTTAAAGCTCCCTCTTGAAATAGTTATATAGGATCTGCGTCCGTATAATAGAAGAGAACCACCAACGACCAACAAAAGGAAAGCTAAAATATATATACCTCTTTCCGGATCAACTGCGAAGGAATGTACGGAAGTAAGAATTCCAGAACGCACGATAAAAGCACCCAACAAGCATAATGAAAAAGTCATTATCGCCAAAAGAATACTCCAGCCTTTCATCATCGATCGTTTTTCTGATATGGCCAACGAGTGAATTAAGGCAGTACCAACCAGCCAAGGCATAAAAGAAGCATTTTCTACGGGATCCCAAAACCACCAGCCGCCCCAGCCCAACTCATAATATGCCCACCAACTTCCCAAAGTAATCCCAATCGTCAGAAATGCCCAGGCCAGGTTGCTCCACGGCCTACACCATTTTGCCCAAGCCGAATCTATCCGGCCGGAAAGTAAAGCCCCAATTGCAAAAGAAAACGCCACAGAGAAACCAACGTATCCCATGTAAAGGATCGGTGGGTGAATAATTAAGCCAATATCCTGCAACAATGGATTTAAATCCTTCCCATCGATGGGAGTAAGTGGGAGGAGACGCTCAAAGGGATTACTCGTAAACACTAGAAATGCTAAAAACCCCAGATTAAGCAAACTCATGATCGCTATTACCCGACTAGCGAAGACTAAGGGCAATGCACGAGTCCTGATAGTGACAGCTAAAGTCCAACTGGCCATTATTAATATCCATAATAAAAATGACCCTTCGTGGGCACCCCAGGTAGCACTAACTTTATAATACCAAGGAAGTAAGCTATTAGAGTTGCTGGCCACATAAGCGACCGAAAAATCATCCATTAGAAAGCAGCTAACTAATATCAGGAAAGATAGCAAACAGAATGTCCACTGCCCCGCGGAAAGTAATGGCAAAGCTTTCATCAATCGTTCATCGTCCCTAGATGCTCCCAAAAAACCCAAAAACGCAGATATCCCTGCAAGATGCATGGCCAAGATAGCGGATATATGTCCGAGTTCTGGTATCATTTATTTTTGTCTGCCAAACTGGAAAGCTCTCTGGGCATATAATTTTCATCATGTTTTGCGAGTACCTCCAATGCCTCGAAAACAGAATCATCATTTAGCATGCCTCTCACTACTATTCCTTGTCCTTCTCGGAACAAATCAGGCAATATTCCAACGTATTTCACAATAAAAGTTGCACCTGCGTGATCTGTTAAAATAAATTCTAGAGCAAGCGTGCCCGGAGTTCGCTTCAGACTGCCCTCTAACACCATGCCACCAGCACGGATCTGTTTTCCAATAGGAGCCTTTCCACTTAGAATGTCATTAGGAAGATAGAATCCAATTTTGTTCTGATTTAGCGCCTGCAAAATCAAAGTCACTGCCAAACTAACTCCGACTAACAAAAAGATAATCGTGGTTAGGCGCCTTTGACGTTCCGTATTCATAGTCACTAGCCTCTATTTCTTAACTGCTGATCAGCAAGATCACGCAATAGGCGGCGCTTCTTCCTGCGCAAAGATACCACCAGAAAGCTAATTAATATAACGGCTGCTCCATAGCTCAACCAAACATAAAGCCCATGCCCACCCATGCTGAAAAATTCAATGATCCTATCAATCATTCACGATACCTTTTAACCAAATCCTGCACCCAACTCGAAGCCGACTGCCGATATAAAATTTCTACCCGCAATCTTCCAACTACCAATGCTATTAACAACAAATAAGCACCAACAACATTAATGGCTAATGGAATCCACATTTCGACAGGCATCGATGGTTTATCTGTTAGTGTGAAAGTTGCCGGTTGGTGCAATGTGAGCCACCAATCTACAGAATATTTAATAATTGGAATATTGACTACACCTACCAATACCAAGATAGCACATGCCTTGCCAGCTTTCTCCGCTCTTGGAATCGCTTCACGCAAAGCCATTAGTCCTATGTATAGGAAAAACAACACTAACATTGATGTTGTTCTTGCGTCCCAAAACCACCAACTACCCCAAGTCGGTTTTCCCCATGCTGCACCGGTAAATAGATTCAAAGCAGTTGCCGCAGCCCCAAATGGTAATATAGAGACCAGCAACATATCTGCTAACTTCAAACGCCATACTAATAATACGAACCCTGAGGAAGCAGCGACCAGATAAGCCGATTGAGCTACTATGGCCGCTGGAACATGGATGTAGATTATTCGAAAACTATCGCCTTGCTGATAATCAGCTGGTGCGAACACCAGCCCCCAAACACACCCAGTTCCCAGTAGCAGCGCTGAAACAACTCCAAATCTCAGTGGCCATGAGCTACTAATTTCATAGAACCAACGAGGTGAGCTTAAGCGATGCCAGAAACGTATTAGTGCTTCCATATGATTAAAAAATATCCTTATATATTTTCGGAAAGATCATTCATTCATCCACCGATAGTTTGAGAGCACCATATACTGCATGCGGGGCTAAAGTTAGCGATAATACTGTTATTGCCGTTAACGAATAAAGCTGCGATGCAATCGGCATCCCCTGCGTATGAGAAGTTATTGCACTAATTCCAAATATCAGTATAGGAATATAGAGCGGGAGAGCTAACAATCCTAGCAAAATGCCGGCACGATGAGCCCCCACAGTTAAGGCAGCACAAATAGCCCCAAAAAAACTAAGGGCTGGCGATCCTAATACCAGTGTTAGCATTAAAACAGGCCATTCATTCGACGGAATAAAAAGCAGCAGTCCAGCTGCCGGAGCAATAAGCGTCATGACACAGCCGCTGAGTAACCACTGGACAACTATTTTAGCCAATATCGGTATGAAAGGAGTCTCGGGAAGTAATACTAATTGTTCAAGAGAACCATCCAAATAATCCCGACGGTACATAAATTCCAATGACAACATATTAGAAAGCAGAACTAAAACCCACAAAATACCAGAAGCAAAATAAGAGAGCTGCTCCCGGTCTCCGGCCCCGGCTAGACCAAACAGCGTGGCTCCAAGAAAGAGAAATATTAGCGGATTAACAATCTCAGACCGAGATCGACTCGCTATCTTAAACTCCCTGCTTATCTGATTAAAAAATATAACCATAAGTTTTTGTAAAAATTGAATAAATTATCATGTTGGGAGTCTATATCAGCAATACCTTATGACCAGTTATCTCAAGAGGCTGATGAGTTGAACAGACTACCGCCCCATTGTTCGCAAGCTTGTCCAATATCAATTTCCTAAGCAACTCACGGCCATCAATATCAAGCGATGTTTGGGGCTCATCCAATAGCCATAATGGCCGATCCCGCAATAACAACCGGACTAAACTGACTCTGCGGAGTTGGCCTTCAGATAACCTGCTACATAAGGCTCTCTCATAGCCTTCCATGCCGACACGAACAAGTAAATTCGGTAGGTTCACTTGCACACCCAAAACATGAGCATACCATGCGATATTTTCCTCAACCGTTAGATGGCTCGATAATCCTAATTTATGCCCATAATAGAAGAAAGACTCTGAAGTTATGTCTCCTTCGAACTCTGTATACAAACCAGCTAAACAGCGCAACAAAGTTGATTTTCCGCTCCCATTAGATCCATGCACCTCTAACATCTGACCAGATTTCAGATAAAAGCTACAATCCGAAAATAAATTTCTACCGTCTCTCCGGCAGGAAAGACTTTTAACTTCTAAGACCATAAGTTATCTAGACCCATAAAACTTATTGGTTATTATACGCTTTTGTACGACCAGGATGGAGGAACCTCCGAAATCTCTTCAGATAGGTTACAATTACCGTCTGATATAAACGTTTACCATCAACTTAAAGACTGAATAATGACTAAGCTCATTTGGGCATGTAGGAGCGTCGTAATGTTCAACGAAACCCAAAGAAAATATTTTCTGATAACAATGATCAGTATTTTATCGATGCAGAGTACGTATGGCTCCAGCGATCCACTATTAATCGAAGAGGTTTTGGTTAGCGCCACTCGTGAGGATAAGACGATTGAATCCATTCCGATGGCTATTAGTGTCATTAGGTCTGAGGATATAAACCGTGGTCGCCAGCAAATTGGGTTGGATGAAGCATTGAATCAAGTCCCAGGGGTATTTAGCCAGAACAGATATAACTTTGCGCAAGATTTACGAATAGCTATCAGAGGTTTTGGATCTCGAGCCAATTTTGGCATTCGCGGAATCAAGGTTTTCAGCGACGGAATTCCGGCAACACTAGCCGATGGGCAGAGCGGTGTAGATGACATAGATTTGAACTCCATAGACAGAATAGAAGTGCTAAGGGGGCCCGCTTCCTCTTTGTTCGGCGCCTCTTCGGGCGGGGTGTTAAATTTAATAAGTGCGGAAGGCCCAAAGATTCCATTCGTAGAAACCGGCATCATTGTGGGCGACTATGGCCAAGAAAAGTATCACTTCAAAGCCGGAGGACAAAGTGAGAATCTTAATTACGCAATCAGTGCATCACGACTTAATTATGATGGCTACCGAAAACACTCAGAAACAAAGAACACACTCTTCAACAGTAAGGTGCGGTATCAGCTTAATAATGATTCCAGCATAACAATGATTCTGAACCTCGTGGATTCACCCATAGCAAATGACCCTGGCGCCATCAAACTTTCGCAGGTGGATGAAGATAGACGTCAGGCGCAGCCAAGGAATACTGCTTCAAATGCGGGAGAAAAATTGGATCAGCAAAAAGTTAGCCTAACTTACGAACATAGTTTCAACAGTAACTCAAATATCACCGTTAGAAACTATTATCTTTGGAGGGATTTTTCTGCATTCCTCCCAATAGGGACTCATATTCCATTTGTATCAGACGACGGGGTTGTTGAGTTCGATCGATTCTTTTGGGGAGGAGGTGTCCAATGGAATCGCGGTTCCACTATTGGGGATTTACCTTACCGGTTTATTATAGGGTTAGACCTGGATATTCAAAGAGATGACCGCCAACGATATTTAAACGAATCAGGCCAAAAAGGGATGTTAAGTTTTGATCAATTGGAACAAGCAGAATCTTATGGGCTCTTTATGCAAAACGAACTTGACCTTTCAGACTCTTTAACATTTTCTATGGGTTTACGTTATGACCACGTAAAACTGACAGTGGAAGACCAGTACCTTGAAAACGCGGACCAGTCCTCCATACTTAAATTCAATAAGCTTAGTCCGAACATCGCTCTACTTTGGGCTGTAAACTCAGAAAGCTCTATATATTTCAACTACGGTACTTCTTTTGAGACCCCAACTTTTACCGAACTAGCTAATCCTGCTCGCAATTTAAATTCAGCTCTAGGCGGCTTTAATAATGTACAAGCTCAAGATACCAAAAGCTTTGAAATTGGTTTCCGCGGCGACCTATTTGATCAAAAGCTATATATAGATATGGCCGCATTCTTGATGGATGTAAAGGATGAAATTACCAGCGTAGAAAATATTGGTAACCGAACATTTTTTCAAAATGCTGATACAAATCGAAAAGGTCTCGAATTCTTTAGTCAGCTTACGTTCGGCGAACGCCTGACAGCTAGTTTTTCCTATACATTTTCAGACTTCACATTTGATAAATTCGACAATAATGTAGAGATACACGGCAATAGCTTGCCGGGCATTCCAAAACATTATTTGTTTGCGGAACTCGAGTTCACTCCAATAGCTGAAGCATTCATAATTGCCGACCTCATCTACTCAAGCAAGCTCCAAACTGATAACGGCAACACTCTTTCTGCCGAACCATCCATCGTAGTCAATCTGCGAACCGGATACAGTTATACCCTTGGGCATTGGACCCTAGAACCTTTCTTTGGAATCAATAATATTCTTAACGAAAAGTACTTCAGCAATATACGAATAAATGGGTTTGGAGGTCGTCTTTTCGAACCAGGACCTGGAAGGAATATATACGGAGGCCTAACGATCCAACTCAGTCTCTAATGACTCGTCTTCATCAACGGCAAGATCTTCCTTAATACGAACATTAAAGAAAACTCGTCTTGGCTCTCCAGGAGGGAGAAAAGATAGATATGTCCAACGAATAAATCGAAATTCCGAGGGTACTACCATTTCTTTCAACTCGATATCCGACAATGGTGGCGCATCAGGATCATAAAAAGAATCTCCATCCATAGAATAGTCAATCGATGTTTCCAAGCCGATCGCTGAGCCGTATACATATCTAGTATTTGGTGGAATAGGCGTGATGACAGCAACCACACCAGGTTCTACCGGCTGGGTTCCAGTGTTCACGAACTTTATTGTGTATCTAAGCTGGTCTCCAGGATAGATAATTTCTGGCGGAATATACTGCTCTTCAATCACACCATCTTCATTGGTAACGAACTTTACTTGCTCAACGGTAGTGTCTAGAACAATCCTTGCAAAGGCGTCAGTCGAAACAAACAATAAGGAGCTTACTAGCCAGAATCGCAGCGTATCTGCAAGACAACAAAATTTTGGCCTAATTTCCCAACACATAAGCAAACCTATCCAATAACAAAAATGATTAACTACCCTCACACTTTTCCAAACATATCTGTATCCTCAAACTACCGAGAACCCATCGATCCATTACTGATTATTAACTCCACACTTTCTGTATTTTCATCATACCAAAGTTCTACTTCTCCTCTATCCACTTGATCTCTAACCTGACGACATTTATCGAAAAAAGAGTAGTCTCTATGGCCGTAGTCAGTGCCCTCTCTAAGCACAAATGCCTCAATAATACCGTTAAGCGCTGCTAAAGAAATGTCTGTTGAGGAAATACGTACCATAGTCTATCTGCACATCTCACCCAGGATAAATCGGCGATTTTATATCTGTTACATCCAGCAAGTTGAGTCCGGTAATGTCCAACTTACTAAAATCAAAAAGCGAGGGGTCTGCAAGATGCGAGGGCACAACCCGCCCCAAACTTCGCGCTATATTTTCGACTCTGCCGGGATATTCCTCATCCCAGGATTTGAGCATGGATTTTATTACTTGCCTTTGCAAATTCTTCTGGGAGCCACATAAGTTACACGGAATAATAGGATATTTCCTAATCTCAGCCCACCTGGCGATAGTAGTTTCTCGCAGGTAATACAGTGGCCTTATAACGATATTATCTCCATCATCACTTTTAAGTTTTGGTGGCATTGCCTTTAATCTGCCACCGAAAAACATGTTTAAAAAAAGGGTCTCTACTACATCGTCACTGTGATGTCCTAGTGCAATTTTCGTTGCCCCTATTGACTTCGCAAAGCTATATAAAATACCCCTACGCAGCCTAGAACAGACAGGGCATGTGGTCTTCCCTGTCGGGGTAACTGACTTAACTATACTATAAGTATCTTCCTCAATAATATGATAATCGACACCCACTGCTGCCAAATATTCTGGAAGGGTCGCTTCTGGAAATCCTGGTTGTTTTTGATCAAGGTTAACCGCAACCAATTCAAAATCTATTGGAGCGCTCCGTTGAAGATTGAGCAAAACCTCTAACATAGTGTAGGAATCCTTCCCGCCTGACAGGCACACCATCACCTTATCTCCACTCTCGACCATCCGATAGTCGGATATAGCCCTTCCTACCTCTCTTCGTAGACGTTTTGCCAATTTATTGGTCTCATATTTTGTTTTCCGGTCCGCTGATGAAAACCCTTTTAACGAATGTTCAATCATAAATTTACTCAATCTTCTTTTTTAAGCCAGTGTGCAATCATAAAAGGTCAGGTTAGCCTTATTGAGAGCGCTAAGAATCTCTTAGAACAGCTAGTGGTGGCGACGATACCACACTGCGAGTAGCTAGAAATCCTACAACGAATATTAATGAAGACCCGATCAGAGGCCCGGCCCACCAAACCCACCAATGAAATCCAACAGGCAAATTAAAAATATTGTGTTGGAGAAACGCGACGGTCATTTCAGCGCCCAAAGCTCCTACCACTCCTGCCAAAAATCCTAGTACAGCAAACTCTACACCCAAGGCCATCCTAATGAGAAATGTTTTCCCACCCAGAGCTCGGAGTAAAGAATGTTCCTGCATCCTGCTATCTTTACTCGCCTGTATGGTAGCAACTAGTGCTAGCAACCCAGCAAAGATAATCATAATAAGCACCACCTCAATCGCTTCAGAAACACGGGCTATTATTTTCTTTAATTGCATAATAATGGCGTCGACTTCTATTACAGTGAGCGTCGGATAGTTAGTTAGTAGTTCGTTCAAAAAATCTTTTTTGTCCTGAGCGAGATGAAAACTTGTCAAGAAAGTCGCCGAAATATTCTCAAAAACGTTTGGAGAAAAAATTATAAAGAAATTAGGTCTCATGCTTTGCCAATCCAGAGTACGTATGTTTGCTACTTGAACTGATCTTCTTATTCCTGCTATGTCAAACTCAAGAAAATCACCTACTCCGAGGCCTTCACTTATCGCATAGTCTCTTTCTAAAGACACTAACAAACGTCGGTCATTGGAGGACCACCATTCTCCTGAAACAACTGAATTTCCTGTTGGTAATACTGCAGAGTAGGTTAAGTTACGCTCTGAGCTTAAACGAGGACCGCTAGGATCTGTTGAACGATTAGCTTGCTCCCAAGCACCGACATCGAGACCATTGACACCTACCACTCTCCCGCGAATCATTGGATAAAACTGACCTGCATTATCATCTTGCTTTAAAAGCATTTCAGTTAATTCAGGAACATCTCCCTGAGTAATATTGAGAACAAAGTGATTTGGCGAATCAATCGGTAATTCATTATCCCACTGCTCCAACAACTCCGTCCTAAGAAGATACAACACCAGTAATAACATTATTGCCAAACCAAAAATGATTATTTGGAAACTGCTTTCTCTACCCCTACGATGGAGACCTGCAAGCGCTAATCGCCATCCACTGCCAGCTCTCATTCCAACCATCCTACCCATCCTTAACAGCACACGAGCTACCAGCCAAAACATACAAACTGCTAGCCCGCCTCCCAGCAAGATCCAGCTTGCTATGAACAAATTTCCAGAATACCAAACTAACAGAATTAGAACCGATACAATCGCTGCCATATAAGCCTTAAATTCTGAATTGTTATCCGTATTTAAGTCACGTTGCATAACCCTCATAGGAGAGATATCCCGCAGATCAAATATTGGAGGAACAATAAAACCCACAGCGCAAATTATCCCCGTAAATAACCCAACCAATAATGGCTCAAAAGTTGGCAACGGTAGTGAAACTACTACCAGGGATTGAAGAATACTAACCATAATGAGATGGACTATGACCCCAAGCAATAGTCCAACAAAGATAAAAAAAACAGCTATCATTGCGATCATAATTGCAAACGTATATGTAACTTGATTCGGGGTTGCGCCTAAGGTTTTCATAATAGCGACGTGATCAAAGTGTCTTTGCACATAACGTCGAGCGCTCATAGCGACCGACAAGCTAGCTAAAATTACAGCTAGTAACCCACCAATAAGAAGGAAACTTTCCGCTCGATCTAAAGCTGCTCCAATCGAAGGGCTACTCTCACGCACACTTTGCCAGCTAAAATTTGGGTTCCCCCCAAATCTATCCTCCATTATGCCCAAGCTTCTAGCCTCGCCGGATATAAGCAAACGATAGGTTAATCGACTGCCTGGTTGAATAAGGTCGGTCGTTTGCAAATCGCTTAGCCTCATTAATACTCGCGGCCCAAGGTCAAACATATTTCCACCTCGGTCAGGCTCTGTGACGATAACTCGAGAAACATTAAAATTAGCAACGCCAATTTCAATATTATCTCCAATCGAAACCCCCAATATTGGAAAAAGCCTACCGTCCAACCAAACTTCGGCTTTATTTGGTAAGCCATTTGTAACGATTCCTGCAGAAAACGGGACATCAGCCACTCGAACAGAGCCTTTTAAAGGATATTCTGGACTAACTGCTTTAATCGAAACTAGTTGGCTACTATTTTTTGTATGGACCATGGAAACAAAAGAAATAGTTCGGGCCACCTGAAGTCCCAAAGATTTTGCAAAATCGTCATATTCATTTGGTATAGGTAAGCTGGAGCTAATTCGCCTATCGGCTGCAAGAAAATCTGCAGATTCTTCGATTAGCACCTTGCCTAGGCGGTCGACTAGTAATCCAACGGAGGTTACGCTGCTAACAGCAATCGCTAGAGACACACCTAATAAAAGAAGCTCTCCCCCACGCCAATCACGAGCCATCATCCGAAAAATAGTCGTAAGCGTCATGTGCGAATCTCACCACCAGCAAGCTCAATAATACGATCACAACGGTTTGCCAAACGCTCATCATGAGTGACTAGTACTAACGTAGTTTCATACTCTTTATTCAAATCGAAAAGACGATCAATCACCTTTTGTCCCGTAAGAGTATCTAGGTTTCCTGTTGGTTCATCCGCAAACAAAACCGTAGGCTTAGATGCAAAAGCTCTCGCAATAGCCACACGTTGTTGTTCTCCCCCTGATAATTGCTTTGGGTAATGGTTATAACGCTTTGGCAACCCTACTTTTTCCAGCAAATCCATAGCATCTTGCTTGGGATCTGGATCACCTCGTAACTCCCCAGGCAACATAACGTTCTCAAGCGCCGTTAGGCTAGAAAGTAATTGAAATGTCTGAAAAACAAACCCGACATGCTTCCCTCTGAGGCCCGCTCGATGTTCTTCGCTCAGAGTCGTTATTTCTTCAGAATCTAGGAAAATACTGCCGCTGGATGGCAAATCTAAACCCGCCAATAATCCTAAAAGGGTGGTTTTACCGGATCCAGATGCTCCAATGATGGCGACAGCCTCGCCAACATTGATTTCAAGGTCGATGCCAGACAAGATAGTGAGCTGGCCATTGCTACTTGGAACGACTTTGGTGACTTTTTCAGCCCGCAGGACAACTCGATTCATAAAACCCCTACTTTTTTGGGCCGCCATATTACTACTTATTCCCAATAGCTTCGGCGCCGAAAAATCTAAAATTTTAATTTTTGGTGACAGTATTAGCGCTGCCTATGGTATCCAACGTGAAGACGGGTGGGTAGAGCTTTTACGAAAGGAATTATCAAAAAGCGCAGCTACTTGGGAAGTAATAAATGCAAGCATGAGCGGCGAGACAAGCGCTGGCGGGATAGCAAGGCTCCCTAATATGTTGGAAGAATATAACCCAAAAATAGTGGTAATCGAGCTCGGAGGAAATGATGCTTTACGTGGCTACCCGATTGCTAGCATTCAAGATAACTTAACTAATATGTCTGAGATAGCAAAAAACTCAGGATGTATTGTATTGCTTGTTGAAATGCGAATTCCACCCAACTATGGCATCAGATACACAAATGCCTTCGCGAAGATATTTGCAAATGTGGCTCATTCAACAGATATACGATTAGTTCCTTTTATTTTGGAGGATGTTGCCTTAGACAGAACGCTCATGCAGGATGATGGCATACATCCATCAGCAAAAGCCCAACCTATTTTACTTAATGCTATTTGGCCGATACTAAAAAAAGCAATCGCTGATTCTAGTTAAGATCCTCGCCGTCCGGTAAGGGGCCTAGGTGAGTCACTCCCCTTTCTGCAGCAAGAGCAAGTTGGTGGTTGCGGTCTGAAAACGATTTTTTCTGTGCCTCAGTCAAATAGGCGATACAATGCGGACAAGAAATACCCTTCTCATATTTGGTGGATTTCAAGTCTTCAGATGACAACGGATGTCTGCAAGCAAAGCATTGTTCGTAGGAACCCTGCTGAAGATTTGTATCTAGAGATACTCTCTGATCAAATACAAAACATTCACCTTCCCACAGATTTTCCTCTGGCTCAACGGTTTCTAAATATTTAAGAATTCCACCTCTAAGCTGATAAACATGTCGAAATCCTTTTTTAAGCATAAATGCGGAAGCCTTTTCACACCTAATCCCTCCAGTACAATACATTGCGACCTTTTTGATCTTTGCTGGATCCAACGATTCATCAACATATTCAGAAAAATCTCGAAATGAAACAGTATTGGGCTGGACAGAATTCGGAAAAGCCCCAACATCTACTTCGTAGTGGTTGCGGACATCAATAAGTAACACCTCTGGGTCTCTAATCAAATTGTTCCATTCGCCCGCATCCAGGTAAACACCTGTATTGTGTGAAGGGTCAATGGCAGAGTGACCGAAGCTTACTATTTCATCTCGTAATTTAACCTTAAATCGATGGAACACTGGGTTGTCGGGATTTCCATATGAGTACTTACATTCCAAATCAGCAAATGCTGGTACTGCCCTGATAGCTCCTACCATTGATTCCAAGGACTGTAATCTTCCAGCAATAGTTCCATTAATGCCTTCTTCCGCCAACAAAATAGTGCCTCTCAGTCCTTTAATATTTTTAGCGTGGTCATAGAGCTTGCGCTGCATCTCCGATGGTGCTTCCACGCTAACAAATTTATAAAAGGTAACTACACTAACCTGCATCTAGGCCCTACTCAGCGGAATGAAGGCACGCTGGAGACATCGGAGCATTTCCAAAACGGTCTTTCCACTCTTCATCTGTATAGGTATGCACTGAAAGCGCGTGGACCCCAGACTCGAGCTCGACAGCCAGAGCTTCGTGCACCATGCGGTGTCTACGTATTAGACGCTCACCTTCAAATACTCTGGAAACCATCACCACTTTAAAATGGGTTTCCGCATTCCGCGGAACATTGTGGCCAGAACTTTCGTTAAAAACTTCTAGATGATCTGGTTTAAAAAGCTGATCAAGTTTAGATAGAATACTTGTCTCAATAGACATAGGTGCAACAATAGTCCGAAAAACAGGCTTAATTATACTGTATATAACTAGATAGAGCATGTAGCGATAGTCTTTTTATAATTATTCACCAGACCTAATTTTCGGTTAGACTTCACATAAAACATTGGACTGAAAATATGCTTGCAATAATTTCCCCTGCCAAAACCCTGGATTTCGTATCGCCTTCAAACACTAAGAAGTTTAGTCACCCCTCGTATCTGGAAGAATCTGCACAACTCATTAAGTCTCTTAAAGATTTTTCAATAGGCGAAATATCATCCTTGATGGGAATTAGTAAAAACTTAGCGGAACTGAATAAAAACAGATACGAGAACTGGGAACTTCCCTTCACGAGTCAGAATGCAAAGCCTGCACTCCTGGCTTTCAAAGGAGATGTTTATCAAGGAATCGATGTAGAGTCATATACACAATACGACCTAACGGCAGCCCAAAAACATATTCGAATTCTCTCAGGTCTATATGGGTTACTTAGACCATTGGATTTAATCCAGGCATACAGATTAGAAATGGGTACTAATCTTAAAACAGGTCAATCTGACAATCTTTATAAGTTTTGGGACAACAAAATTACGAATGGGCTGCAATCCGCTCTAGACGAGATGAACCCCAACAAAAGCACCCCCCCACTGCTTATCAACCTAGCTTCCAACGAATATTTTAATGCCGTTGATACTAATTCTTTGAATGCCAGAATCATTACGCCGACCTTTAAAGACAAAAAAAATGGAAAGTACAAATTTATATCGTTTTACGCAAAAAAAGCACGGGGTCTGATGGCAAGTTTCATTGTAAAAAATAGACTCAAAAAACTTGAATCTTTAAAAGAGTTCAACTGCGAAGGATATGAGTTCAGCCAAAATCAGTCCTCTGGTGACAACTGGGTTTTCCTTAGAAATAGTTCGATCTAAAAGTAGATTCATAGAGAAAACACTTATAACAAGCTTGGCAAACAAGATACGGAGTGCATCCAATGTCCACACAATTAAGCCCTAATACTATAGAACTTGAAGCGGCGACCTTTAGACGGTTGCTTGAGCATCTTGATAACAATAAAGACGTACAAAATATTGATCTTATGAACCTGGCCGGTTTTTGTAGGAATTGTTTATCAAAGTGGTATGTTGCCGCGGCAAATGAGCTAGGCTCGACACTAGAATACGAACACGCTCGTGAAATAATTTACGGAATGCCATACTCTGAATGGAAAGAGAAATACCAAACGGCAGCCTCACCAAAAAAAATGAAGGAGTTCCAGGAAAATAACTTAACTGAATAGAAGGCCTAATATCCCCTAAAGATTTTCCGAATGCCGGCTAGAACAAATATAGATAAACCTCCCACTGCAACTATAGAAAGGACAAACAAAAAAGCCATTAGAAGGAATTCAAGCAACTCCTCAGAATCAATACCGAACTCCTTTCCCAACCAAAAGATTGCTGCCAGAGTGGCCACGGTTGCCAAACTTATGGTTCTAGTTAGCCTTTTGCTACGAGAATGATAAGAATTATTAATGCCCATTACGGATATTATCTATCAGCCGATTGTATTTCGATGAGCTCTATTTCAAAAATAAGCACAGAATTTGGCTCTATCCCTCTTGTTCCTCTAATGCCATAGCCCAGTTCCGAAGGAACGAAGATCCGCCACTTAGACCCGACCGACATTAGTTGTAGCGCTTCTGTCCATCCTGGAATGACCTGACCCACGCCAAAACTCCTTGGCTCACCTCCTAAGGAACTGTCAAAGACACGGCCATCAAGGAGAGTGCCGTGATAATGCGTAACTACTGTGTCATTCGGTCCCGGGCGCTTGCCCGCTGCAGGTTCGATTATCTGATATTGTAGGCCGCTAGCAGTCGTCAAAACGCCGGGTTTTATAGCATTATCCTTTAGAAATAACTTCTCCCTTTCCAAATTAGAATTCGCTACCTCCTCAATAACCTGGCGCCTGGTTTCAGCGAGGAGAAACATCGAGTCTTGCATCTGCTCTTCGGTAAGTACGGACTTTAAGCCCCGAATAGCATCATTTGCTCCAGCCAAAAAAAACTCTGTATCTATCCCATTTGAAAACTGATCTTTAACATTTGCCCCCACCGTATAACCTAAAGTGTAACTCCCCTGCGACACGCCAGTTTCGGGCAAAGATTCCGAATCCCGACTACAACCAAAAACAACCAACGACGAAAACAAAATCGTAAATATAGGGAGCAAAATATTCTTCGCTCTTATTAAGACTGGCATTTTATCTACCTCAATAGGAAATTAACGGTACAACACACACTAGGAAGTTCATTCCAGCTTTACTTTTTCTCCAAAATTGCGAAGATTAAAACCTGTTTTCAAACTAGAATATAAAAGCTTCCCACTATTAGCGATAATAGACTGTTTCAATTAAACAGCATAGAAGACATAACCAAGAAATGATGTGCGCACAAAAAGAAATTCTAAATAGCCTTCTTATATTTTCTTTGCTCGCAGGAGTCTTTCCCCCTCTCCGAGCTGAGAACAGTGGACAAAAGAACACAGCGGACATCATACAGGCGCATACGCACTTGGAGCCCCTCCGATTTCATCCTAGAACCAGTCTAACCATAGTAGAGCAACTCCGATACGGACACTTTTTGTCAGATGAAAAGAGGATTAATAATGAACTATCGAGTGCTATTTTCGACAAATATGTGTCGATGCTCGACAGGAACAAAGCTTACTTTACGCGCCAAGATTTAAACACTTTCGAAAAATATAGATTTGAATTGGATGAGGCTCTTCGCAGAGGCGACCTTAATCCAGCTTTCACAATCTTTAATGTTTACCGCGAACGCCTCCTGGAAAGAAGTGGCTTCCTCGTTGAGGAGATTAAACAAGGGTTATCAGCAATCAAATTTGATCTGAAAGATTCAATTGAAACAGACAGGGAAAATAGCCCCTGGGCAGCAAATGATAATGAACTAGATATATATTGGAAAAAGCGGCTTAAGGCCTCGGCATTAGCAATGGTCCTAAATGGCAAAACGATAGACGAAATAGAAGAGTTAATGGTCAAACGGTATACCAACCGACTGAAGCAAGCACAAAAAACCAATAGCGAAGATGCTTTTCAGCTTTACGTAAATGCCTTTGCTAACACTTATGATCCTCACACCCAGTATTTCTCTCCGAAAACATCTCGAAATTTCGACATAAATATGTCTCTATCTCTTGAAGGGATTGGGGCAGTTCTTAGAGGGGAAGATGACTACACTAGCGTCATCGAGCTTGTTCCAGCCGGGCCGGCAGAAAAATCTGGGCTAATTAAGCCAACAGATAAAATTATTAGTGTAGGCCAAGGAGATGATGGTCCACTAATCGATATTGTTGGGTGGCGATTAGACGACGTCGTAGAATTAATAAGAGGCCCTAAGGGATCGAGGGTACGGCTAGAAATTCTAAAAGCTGGACCCGAAACCGGAACTAGCGAAGTAATTAAAATCGTCAGAAATAAAGTAGAACTTGAAGAGCAAGCGGCTCAAAAGGCTGTATTAATTCTTAAAGAGGGGGAAGAAAATCGAAAAATCGGAATTATACGAATTCCAACATTTTATCTCGACTTTAAGGGGGTACAACAAGGAGACCCGAACTACCGAAGTTCCACCAAGGACGTAAAGCGATTAATAGATGATCTAAAAAAAGAATCGATTGACGGGTTAATAATAGATCTAAGAAACAATGGTGGCGGCTCGCTACAAGAAGCCGATGCACTAACCGGATTATTTATAAACTCAGGCCCTACCGTCCAAGTAAAAGCATCTAGCAGAAGACAGTCAGTTTACAAGGATACCGATAACACAACTGCCTGGGACGGGCCATTAGCGGTAGTAGTGAATCGGTTGTCGGCATCTGCGTCAGAAATCTTTGCGGGTGCCATACAAGATTACGAAAGGGGTATAATTATCGGTAGTCAAACTTTCGGGAAAGGAACAGTGCAAACTTTAGTCCCTCTTGCCAGAGGTCAATTAAAGATAACTGCAGCCAAGTTTTACCGTGTATCAGGCGAAAGTACTCAACATCAAGGAATAATCCCTGATATTACATTCCCAAACACCTATGACGCTGACCAAGTGGGAGAAAGTGCGCTGGAAGATGCCATGCTGTGGGATCAAATAGAACCTGCTAACTACACTTCCTATAATTCAATTACCCCCGTACTAAAAAGGTTGCGAATACTCCATCAGGATAGAGTTGCATCTAACCCTGACTTTCTTTACCTAAAAGCTCTCTCTGGAAAGCTTAAGGAAAACAAAGACCGCACCACAGTCTCATTAAATAAAGAATATCGTAAAAGGGAAAAGGCTGCCCAAGACGCATGGCGCATTGACCTAGAAAACAAACTCAGAACGGCGAAAGGACAAGAACTAATCAGCAGTATGGACGAAATCACCAATGACGAAGCTTCTTTGAAACAAGATCCAACCACTGACCCCTTACTACGTGAAACCGGGAATATACTTTTGGACTATATAGGGCTGTCTAATACAACTCTAAATTCAGAAGATGATGGAGAATCAAATTTCGCAATAGATTCAACTGCAAAAAAAAGTTTAACAGGGGGCTTTAAATAAAACGAAATTGCCCCATCTAGATAAGTAACAAGAGCTAATAACATCGGTATGGATATTAATCAGGAAGGTGAATTAATAAGCGAGAAGGATGGGTCTGGAAGCCAGATTATCATCCCTACAGAGGCGTTGCCTGGAGTCATTACTATTCTCCCACAAGAATCACGCCCTTTTTTCCCTGGACAAGCTATACCACTTCTCCTTTCTTCTGAGTCGTGGCTACCAACTTTGGAATCAATTCAAGAAAGAGGCCAAGATGTGGTCGGTGTCATTGCTATTAAGGATCATAGCGGTGAAAAGAAATTACAATCAGATAACCTGAGTACAATGGGAACTATATGTCGAATTCATAGAGTTCATCAAGAAGGCAAACAGATACAAGTCTTGCTTGAAGGCCTCCAGCGCTTTTCAGTTCGAAAATGGATCAACGGCCAACCTCCACTAACGGCAAGCGTAAGATACTATCCCCATCGACAAACGGAACAAAATGATCAAACAAAAGCGTATGGAATGGCCATAATAAACGCAATTAAGGAGCTACTTCCTTTAAACCCACTGTTTGGGGAAGAACTGCGCGTGTTCCTGGAAAGATCAGACCTCAACCAGCCATCTTTATTAGCGGACTTCGCAGCAAGCTTAACAAGCGCTCCGATGGAAAGGCTGCAGGATATTTTGGAAACTATCCCGGTTCAAAGCCGCATGGAGAAGGTACTTGAGCTGCTTCACCAGGAACTGCGAATAGCTAAAGCACAAATGGAAATACGCGAGCACGTCGAGAAGGAGATTCAGGGTCACCAACGTGAAGCTATACTTAGGGAACAATTAAAATACATTCAGAAAGAACTCGGGATTTCTAAAGACGATAAAACCGCTGAACTAGATACATATAGAGCTAGACTAGACAAACTAACACTCCCTGAAGTGGCTCAAAATCGTATAGAAGATGAAATGCAAAAATTTGCAATGCTGGAAGTCGGATCTCCGGAATATGGAGTAACACGAAACTACCTTGAGTGGCTGACTACTCTGCCATGGGGGCAACTCACGTTAGATACAAATAACCTGAAAAAGGCCTCAAAATGCCTAGATAAGCATCATGAAGGACTCAAAGATATAAAGGATAGAATAGTTGAATTCTTAGCCTTAGGCATGATGAAAGGAGACGTCACTGGATCTATCATATGCTTTGTCGGACCACCAGGGGTTGGAAAAACATCACTTGGAAAATCAATTAGCGAGGCACTAAACAGGAATTTCTATAGGTTTTCGGTCGGCGGCATGAGGGACGAGGCTGAAATAAAAGGACATAGGCGAACTTATATTGGTGCAATGCCTGGGAAACTCATCCAAGCTTTAAAGGATACAAATAGTAGTAATCCAGTAATAATGTTAGATGAGATAGATAAGATCGGTGCTTCGTATCAAGGTGACCCGGCATCAGCATTATTAGAAGTACTCGATCCCGAACAAAATGCTAACTTTAGAGACCATTATTTGGATTTAGAGTTCGACCTCTCTAAGGCCCTATTTATTTGCACGGCTAATCAGCTAGACACGATTCCCGGGCCTTTACTAGACCGTATGGAAATCATTCATATATCCGGTTATCTAGACGAAGAAAAGCGCAGGATTACAAGAAAACATCTGATTAAGCGCCAGCTAGAGAGAGCGGGGCTTAAAAAATCTGATATAAAAATTGATAATGCTGCCCTAGCCAAAATAATTGACGGATATTCACGAGAACCAGGAATAAGGCGGCTGGATAAAGCTATCGCTACTATAATCCGAAAAAATGTAGTCAAAATACTGTCAGGAGAAAAAACTCCAATAGAAGTCAAAAAAGATGATGTTGAGCCGATACTTGGAAAACCACCCTTTCAAAAGGAAACCGTACAAAAAGGTATCGGCGTAGTAACGGGGTTAGCTTGGACACCTCTTGGAGGAGCAACTCTGCCAATCGAAGCTACCCTAGTGCACAACCTCAGTCCCGGTATAAAAATTACTGGGCAGTTAGGCGACGTCATGCAGGAATCGGCTAATATTGCCTACAGTTATGTAGTCAGCAACTGGAAGAGCCTAGGCATTCCAGAAAATTACTTTAGTCAAGCCAACATTCATATACACGTCCCTGCAGGGGCCACCCCAAAGGATGGACCGAGTGCTGGAGTAACGATAGCTAGTGCTATTTTATCGCTAGCGACTGGGAAACAAATTAGAGCTAACCATGCGATGACTGGTGAATTAACACTTACAGGAAAAATATATCCGGTAGGTGGCATTAAAGAGAAATTACTTGCAGCAAAAAGACAAGGATTAAAAAACGTTATCTTACCCGAATCTAACCGCGGAAATTATGAGGAAGTACCCTCCCATATCCGCAGGGGAATCATTGTCAAATTCGCAGAGTCATTTGAAGAGTTAGTGCCTATTGCTTTTTCTAGGCTTGGATCTCGTAGTTGAAATATTAGCTTGCCTCTCTAACTAAATTGTTTAATACAAACTGTAAAATGCCACCGCTCTTGAAATAATCTATTTCATTAGCCGTATCTAACCTACTTATAACTTCTACCACTTTCTCCTTGCCATCGCTTCTAATCACTAAATCCATTGTCTGGCCAGCTACGATATCCGTAGTACCTTCCGGTAATCTAATATCAATGAGCTCAGTACCCGAGATAGCGAGGCTTCGCTTAGTATCACCATCTTTAAATTGCAACGGTAATATGCCCATCCCAACCAAATTTGAACGATGGATCCTTTCAAAACTCTCAGCTATAACTGCTTTAACGCCTAACAACCGAGTTCCTTTTGCTGCCCAATCACGACTTGAGCCTGTACCGTATTCTCTGCCAGCGATTACTACTAGCGGGGTTCCCTCTCCTTGGTACCGCATGGCAGCATCATAAATACTCAAGGATTCATCAGACGGAATATGTTTCGTATATCCTCCCTCTAACCCCGGCACCATTTCGTTACGAATACGAATATTTGCAAAAGTCCCTCTCATCATTACTTCATGATTACCCCTACGAGAGCCATAAGAATTAAAATTTCTTACATCTACCGCATGCTGCTGAAGATATTGACCCGCAGGGCTATCCGGTTGGATAGCCCCAGCCGGTGATATGTGATCAGTTGTAACCGAATCTCCCAGCAAGGCAAGAACGCGAGCATCCCTAATTTCTGCTGACTGATCCAAATCTTCTCCAACCGAGAAAAATGGAGGCTGCTTAATGTAAGTTGAATCCTCCCAGCTATAAGTACCAGTCAGATTTATGTCTATTGCCTGCCATTCGGGAGGGCCCGTGAAAACGTCATCGTATTGGATCGCGAACATATCTGGCGTGACTTGGGATATAGCGTCGCCTATCTCATCATTTGTTGGCCAAATGTCTTGCAAGTAAACTTCAGTTCCAGATTCGTCCATAGCTATCGGTTCACTTGTTAAATCAATCCGTGTGGTACCAGCAATAGCGTAGGCCACTACGAGCGGTGGGGAAGCTAACCAATTTGTTTTAACTTCCTGATGTACTCTACCCTCAAAATTTCGATTGCCGGATAAGACCGACGCTACCGTCAGATCGCCACTGTTTATAGCCTCAGAAATATTCTCAGGCAACGGTCCAGAATTACCTATGCACGTCGTACAACCGTAGCCCACTAGGTTGAAACCTAAATCATCTAAATCTTTCTGCAAACCAGTCTTTTCAAGATATTCTGTAACGACCTTAGACCCTGGAGCTAAAGAAGTTTTTACCCAAGGTTTTACCTTGAGGCCTCTCTTGGAGGCCTTACGTGCAACCAACGCCGCTCCCAGCATAACCGCCGGATTAGATGTATTGGTGCACGACGTAATCGCCGCTATTACAACATCACCATCCGCAAGTTCATAATCCGCGTCTAATACCTGTTGTTTATTCTCCGTTCGGTCTTCATTCTGCAAGCCCTCTGCATTTAAGACGTTCTGAAAGGCTAACTTGAGATCAGACATCGCAACACGATCCTGGGGTCGTTTAGGGCCCGCCAAGCTTGGGACTACCTTATTCAGATCTAACTCCAACTTCTCTGCATATAGCACATCATTAAGATCAGTTCGCCACATGCCATTAGCCCTAGCGTAGGCTTCAACAAGGGCAATCGTTTCACTAGGCCGATTAGATAATCGAAGATAGTTAATTGTCTCATCGTCGATCGGAAAAAACCCGCAGGTTGCTCCGTACTCAGGAGCCATATTGGAAATAGTAGCTCGATCAGCCAACGGTAAGTGATCGAGTCCCTCCCCAAAAAATTCCACGAACTTACCCACTACGCCGTGCTCTCTCAAAATTTCAACAATACGGAGTACTAAATCCGTAGCCGTTATTCCATCACGAAGCTCTCCAGTCAGCTGAAAACCAACCACATCAGGAATAAGCATTGATATTGGTTGCCCCAACATCGCTGCTTCAGCCTCAATACCACCAACCCCCCAACCAAGAACACCAAGACCATTAATCATAGTGGTGTGACTATCAGTACCAACCAAGGTGTCTGGAAAAGCAGTAATTCGTCCATTAACTTCGGCTGTCCATATGGTTCGAGCCAAATATTCAAGATTAACCTGATGGCAAATCCCTGTTCCTGGTGGTACCACGCTAAAGTTATCAAATGCACTTTGTCCCCATCTCAAAAATCGATATCGTTCCTGATTACGTTGCATTTCTATAGCCACATTAGTATCAAAAGCACTAGACGACCCAAACTCGTCAACCATCACAGAGTGATCAATTACCAAATCTACCGGAGACAACGGATTAATTATCTCCGGACTATAACCGGCACCAACAACGGCGCTTCTCATAGCGGCGAGATCTGCAACTGCAGGAACCCCGGTAAAATCTTGCATAAGTACCCGAGCCGGCCGATACGCAATTTCCTTTGAGCCTCTTGGATTTTCAGCCCAGTTAGCAAGTACCGCTATATCTTCCTTCGTAACTGTTTTGTTGTCTTCGTATCGAAGAAGATTCTCTAGGAGAATTTTCAACGAGACAGGCAAACGGTCCAAATCACCTAATCCTGCTGCTTGTGCTACAGGCAAACTAAAATAGTCGTATTGCTTGCCATTAACCTCTAGAACTTGCTGCGCTTTAAAACTATTCAAACTCATATAATATTCTCGATAACATCCAATTCGGGTATGCGTCCCTACGCTATTAAAAATGGGAAAGAACCATGCTTTACTAGGCCAACTATTTTACCTTGCTAACAGTCAGTTACCAGTCCACTTGATCGACTATAAGAATATGTCAGCGCGGACAGGAGGACCTAATGCTGTTTCTAACCAAAGCTCTCCGTTTATCTTATATGCCACTATAGCATCCAAATACCCCACAGCGCCTTCATTTAAGCCTTGACCCAACAGGCGCTCCCGGAGCAAATATAGCGTCATATCATGAGACACGCATATATCCAGCTGTGGTAGACGTATCATATCATTCAGCCTATCAACGAGCATTCGCAGTATTATCCCAGCAGCATTGTCGGGATCGATCATTACGCCATCTGGGATCTTATGTTGAAACCAAAGTTCCATAAAATTGTATAGGCCATCACTCTCATCCAGGATTTTCCACATTTTTCTTTGATCCAAAACATAAAAAATGCCTAGCCCTTCCAAAGGGCGATTCCTTGTAACATCTCCACCATCTTCTCTATAAGCCTCCATTATGAGCTGAGCAGTCTCCATGCAGCGGCCCGGCGGACTGGAATACCCACGTAGACAGAGACCTGCAGGCAAACGGTGGCCTAGTGCGGAAGCAAAAAACCTCCCCTCATCAGTTAAAGGATTAGTTAAATCATGTTGCCCTGGAGTATATTCTCTCGCCGAGTGGCGCATTAGAACCGCCACTCTATCAATACCTCTAGAAAAGACATCTTTTACTAAATCCGTCGTGGACTCTCCAACTATCATAATTTATTCCTCGACCCATCCTACACCAACTTTCTTTCATTCTTAATGCACGTTACAAATGACATAGTTGAGTGCTATGTATTAATATCTGTACCATCGTAATCGAAATTAAAAATGATTTAATGCAGTAATCTGGAGGGAAAATGGGTAGGTTAGATAACAAGGTAGCCGTGATTACAGGGGCTGGAAGAGGCATCGGTAGAGAATGCGCATTGCTGATGGCCAAAGAAGGAGCTCGGATAGTGGTGAATGATCTCGGGGGAAATGCTGACGGAACTGGAGTTGGTTCAGTAGCAGACGAGGTAGTCGAAGAAATTAAATCCATAGGTGGAGAAGCCGTAGCAAATACAAACTCCGTATCCGAAGTCGAAGGCGGCAAAAGTCTGCTTAAATCCGCTCTAGATAATTTTGGACAAATGGACATTCTTTTAAATAATGCGGGAATCCTTAGAGACCGGACAATATTTAAAATGGAAGAAGAAGACTGGGATGCTGTAATTGGAGTGCATCTCCGAGGTCATTACTGTTGTTCCCGACCCTTTGCCAGCTATATAAGAGAAACAAATAGGACAGGTTGTAGAATTATGAATTTTTCAAGTGTTTCTGGACTGTTTGGTAATTTCGGTCAATCCAACTATGGCTCTGCGAAAGCTGGAATAGCTGGCTTCACGAGAGTTCTAGCCCTTGAACTTGCGAAGTACGGTTGCACTGTTAATACGATCTCCCCAGGAGCGCTAACTAGAATGACACAGCCCTTGAGGGAAGCAAGGGGTGAGGAAGTAACGCAAGAAGATGTCGACTTAGGAGGACCGCAACATGTCGCACCAATTTGCGTATGGCTAGCTTCAGAATCTGGTTCTGGAATAACATCACAAATATTCCATTCACACGGTGGCATCATAGGAATAATGCAACAACCACAGCTCATAAAGCAATTTCAGAAAAACGGTTTATGGAGCTTAGACGATCTCGATAATGTCGTACCTAATCTGGTAGCCGCCCGGGAAGAAAATCAGGCAGCTGCAGCAGAATCTGGGCAACCCATCTCCTACTGAAACGAGCTTCCGGGAGATACTTTGAGGGGGGAGGAAATCCCCCCTCAAAATTCAGATAACGTTAACTATAAATAATAGATCCAACGTAAATATCCTCTAGTATCACCCCCAATAGTCTTAAACTCACTGGTTAAAGGGTCTCTAAAAGTAGGAATGCCACCAAATTCCGATTGCTTCTCTCCTACACCGACGACTAATCCTAATTCAAGTCTCTGCCGCTGACTAATCTCATATGTGAACTGAGATTGAACCAAACCACTACCGTCCTCCAAGTTAATAATCAACGTACCATTTTGGCTTACTAGTGGGTGCCATTGTATATTCATGCCTAAGGCAAGATAATCTCTCATAACATTAAATAACTCGCCCCGTTCCAAACGATTCACAAGCGAGCTTGGCAAGGATTCAATAGTTTCCGGCAAATACTGGACACCAAAATCGCTATGGAAATATTCGACAAAAAAATAAGTGGTATATTTACCAATAACTGTAGTGAAATCCAAATTTGCTACTGCCATAAACTTCAAATCTCTAGTATCAAGTCGAGTTGTGACAACATCACCTCGGAACATCGCTCCGCCTATTGGCCAGCGTAATGAAAGCCCATATATCTCCTCGGCAAAATGCCTTGCTACCATTAACTCGTATTCCCCAGATTTAATAAATCCATGGTATTTAGCTGCAATACTACTAGCACCTCCGCTAAATGAATTATTGCTATCTCGACGCGCCACAGCTAAAACCTGAAGATCACTACCATCATTAAATAAACGTTCTACCAATATAAGATCATCACCACCTTTGTAATCTCGGTCTACTGCTGTAGGCGCAAATGGATTAAAAATATCCATGGGCTGAAAGACAATACCGCTGCCCCAACTTAATGCTTCTCTGCCTAAAGTGACGCCCCATTTTCCAGTTCGATACCTTAAAGCTAATCTATCAATCCCATGCAAAACCTGGTGCTGATCACCTTTAGCGATATTCCACGTTAGGTTAAGCAACTGTCTATTATTCTCTAAACTCTGCTGTTCTGGCCCACCTCTACTACCAATGCCGCCGAATTCGAATGAATCTCCATGTAAGTAAAGGGTTGTATGATCAACGCTAAAGGAGAAATTAGACCACTTCTTCTCAAACATGAGCCGCATATCAAGATTAGTATCTAAAGCAGGAGTGCCACTGAAGGACCTCTGCAAATCATCTGCGGGAAGGGCAACTGCTCCCCCATACCATTTTAATCTCGCTGAAAACTCAGCTTGAGTATGATTCAACCAAAAAAGAAGAACGGCAAAGATAGCAAACTGACAAATTAGCTTAATCGAGAGGCTCATTTCTAAAATCTTCAGTAATCGAGCCATCTCTTATATGCACTTGCCGATCAGAATAGTTCATAACTAATGGGTCGTGAGTTGCAGCAATAATAGTTACTCCAAGACGATGGTTCAAATCACGCAACAAGTCAGTTAGATCCTTAGTCGTTTGTGAATCTAGATTAGCACTAGGCTCGTCCGCCAAAAGCAAAATTGGGTTAGTCACTATAGCCCTAGCGATCGCTACTCTCTGTTGCTGCCCACCCGAAAGTTCAGATGGCCTTCGGTTTTCCAAATCTAGTATCCCTAATAAATCTAAGGCCTGTCGAGCCCTATCAAATCTATCATGAGAGCTAACGCCCTGCAGCTGCATTATAAACTCTACATTCTCTCTTGCCGAAAGAACTGGAATTAAGTTGTAGGCCTGAAATACAAAACCCATTTTTATCAAACGCAGTTTTGAAAGATCAGCTTCTGAGAGATGCCCAAGAGAAGTTCCGTCAACAATTACTTCTCCTGAATCAGGACGGTCTAGTCCTCCTACAATATTAAGTAAAGTGGACTTGCCGGAACCGGAAGGTCCAGACAGACTCAAAAATTCGCCGGTTATAACATCTAGGTCTAGTTTGTGCAGCGCATGTACTGGAACAGACTCATCCTGATAAACCCTACCAACTGATCTACACGCAACCACTAAGTCATTACCCATCGTTATCTTCCTATAGCATCTAACGCTTTTATCTGTATAGCTTTCCAGGCGGGGTAAGCAGAGGAAAGCAATCCAAAGATTAACGTCAATCCAATTACTAAAACTATATCTTCCATAATAATATTTGGATAGAGAACCGAGCTCATTCCTACAACTTCGACACCCTCCGACCATTCTGAAAGATCTATTCCTTTACTTAGCCACGAAGCAATTAACCAACCACCAGCAACCCCAAATACCAGACCAACCGCGGTAATAAGCATCGATTCTAATATCACTTGTATAACCACTATATGTCCAGCCATTCCAAGTGCGCGCAACACTCCAAACTCGCGAACCCTTTCCATCACTGACGTAACAAAGGCATTCACCAAACCAAACATCAATGCCCCCATGATGATTACAAACAAGATTAAAACTCCAAAATCAACATAACCAACCATCGCAGCAGTCTGCGGTTCTAGCTCTTGCCAATCCAAAATCTGCAACGGGCTAAAATAACTCGACAGAGTTCCCTTAAGGTTTCTAAGGTCCTGCGAAAAAGTCTTAATCGATATTTCTGTAATAAACGCGGTACCCAAAAACTGCTGTACAGTTTCAAGGCCGGAAAAAACAAATCTCTTCTCATTAAGTTCACTATCAGCATCATAAATTCCTACAATTCGGAATCCAGCCTCTCTAGCGAGACCGTCACCACCTTCAGAAACAAGCACCAACCGCTTCCCCACACGCGTTTTCAGCTGCCTCGCTAAGGCTCGGCCAATAATAACTCCTCGATCCCGAGAATCAGCAAGAAACACTCCATCAAACTCAACAGCGGAAAGAAAAGAAATCCTCTCACTAGATGGATTTACACCAATTAATTCTACACCACGGGTCTCTCGTTCACTCATGATGCTTGCGGGCACGCGGACTCTAGCCGCCCATCCGTCTATGTTGGCATCTCCCAAATAGGGCACCCAATCGGGAGAAAAAACGAATCCTCTCTTAATAGATGGATTCGCTAAATAATCGGATCTATGAATCTTAAAATGACCGTTAAGATTAGTTATTACTTGTCTACGGATGTCATCCTGCATGCCTCTTAGCAAAGCATTTGCTATAACCACCCCTGCTATAGCTACGACGATTGCTAGCAGTAATATTAGAGTTCGTCTTGAATGCCGGTATAAATTCCTAATAGAAAGATTTACTAAAAATGAAAATTCCAAGTCATTTACCTCTCAGAACTTCGATAGGACGCATGTATAAAATTCTAATAGAAGAGATAAAAGCTGCAAATTGGGTTCCTACCAGCAAAATAAGAGGAGCGGTAAAAATAGCCTCTGTTGAAAAAGCGGGATAGATTCTTGATGGCATAAACATTTGTGCGGCAAGCTCCTGAAGGTCGCTAGGTAGAGGTATCCCTGTCCGCGTTAACCAAAGAATCAGTAAACAAGATAAAGAAACGCCAACGACCATCCCAATTACCCAACCAAAAAATGCTTCCCATTGCACTAACCACAGTATGTCTTTCGGTTTCATGCCAATGGCAATGAGCATTCCAAACTCTTTCGTTCTTTCAAATACAATAATTATGAAACTATTAATAACACTAAAAACAACAATTAATTCTAAAAGCAAATACATGATTTCGGCCGAAAGTCTGTCAATATCAATCATTTGATTGATCTCAGGCATGATCTCTGGCCAATCACGAATGACCACATTAGATCTAGGATCATGTGATGCTAATTTTTTTTCAAGCGCATTCCTGACCTCCAGTGAATTAGAAACATCAAAAGTCCGAATAATCAAGCTATGAAATTCATCGCCTAAACCAAAACCTTCCCTAACACCACCAAGAGATACCCAAACCATATTGCGGTCAATTTCTGGGAAATTTGTTTCGAATAATCCAACTATAGTTACAGCCATTGCCCCCACTCCAGCCCTCTTAGCAGCACCCAAAAGGATTATTTCATCCCCTATCGAAACGCCCAAATTCCTCGCTAAAGTCGATCCTATAATGGTTTCATGATCAGCCACTGGAATACGGCCAGTTTTTACGAATTTCAGAAAGCTGACCGTGTTTCGCTCAGCCTCCCAATCAACACCAAAAACCTGGACTCCAAAACTACGTTCGCCAACGGAGGCTAAAGCAAATAATTCAACACGCGGAGCAATTGACGCAATTTTTGGTTCTCGAGAGAGGATCGAAATAAGTTGACTCGCCTCTGGTACCGTATCCTCAAAATGCCGTTCTTCGATATATCTTTCGTCTTGGAGTTGAATATGGCCGACCATCATAGAAGTGGCGTTTTCGATCATCACATCATACTGGCCTAACTGCAGAGACATTGCGCTGACTACCAGAAAAATAGCAAAAGAAATGCCGCCAGCAGTTAACCAAGTGCGCCTCCTATTCCGCCAAAGATTGCGCCATGCTATACGGACATTCAAGCTCATTATTATCAGTCCTCAACGGTATGCTTATAATAATCGGATATGTGGATTAAGGAGTACTGCCGGATTGGAGGGCAAAAACGGTAAAAAAGTTATCTTCTATACGCTGATTCCATTTTGCGTTCATATATCGAATCTCGGTATATTGATTAGGGCTTTCAATATTGTACATTCTCATACGCGTACTCATGATCCGACCTCCTAAATCAGATATCTCGATTGCAACCATCTTCTTTAGTGGCTCCATATCCTGGTCGAAATACGTCTGAGACAATAAAACATAATCCTCTCTAAGAACTATTTCTTCCTTACCCCATACTACTGGAGCACCATCCAGCGGTATCGCTTCGATTCGATATACCTTAAACCCCTCATCCCTAGCAACATCAAGAATGGTTAATTCATAATACTCGAGTAACCTATCAGATCTAGACATATCGTCGTAAGAGAAATCGGATCCCGCCCAACTCTGAGACATCATGCTATAGGGAAGCCGTATAGTCCGATTCAACTTGGGCGTATAGGTCCACATCTTATCGCCTTTTTTTAAAGTCGCATTTCCAGCATCTTTAGCAGGTGCAACAAAACGAACGAGAGAATCTTTCTCACCTCGACTCCACGCTACTAATCTGGAAGTACGAGCCCATGAATCACGCTGAATATGCATCTCCATCTCTAGGTAGGAGGACTCTCCCCTCATCAGCTCTAACGCTCCACTAAGCAACTCATAGGCATTTTGTGTCGTTTCAGCGATGCCATGAACGGGAATAACGACAGTTATTATTAACGTAAGTTTCTTTAAAAATTTACACTGCAACAAACGAAAAACCTTAAGCTTAAAGGGCACCAGGCGTTAACTCAGTGCCTAATATGGATTTCCCAATAGGCTCGTAAAGCGCCGTTCCCAAAGTAAAATGGCCTGCTACTGCTCGAACATCACGCAAATATCTTTCAAGAGGGCAATCCATACGATTCCCCGTCGTAGTAGTCAATCTGGTAACACGATCAACGGCCTCAATTGCTGCTTGCACCCCATAGGAACATGCCAAACGTAACTTAGCCAAGTCGTCATTTGCTGGGGTAACCCCATCCTGCACCAAACACCAGACACGATCTAATTGTTCTTTCAGATAGGCCCGAGCTGAGCCTAGACTAGCTTCAGCTTCAGCTACTTCTATTTGCGTTTTTGGCAAATCTTTTATCGAGGTCATTGTTCCAAAAGCTTTCTTTTCAGAAGCTATATCAATAAAGTCATCTAAAGCGGCGCGCGCAACTCCTAACGCAACGGCAACTTTGTTATAAGAAATTTTTGCTTGCATTGGAAAATGGAAAATTGCGCTATCGTGCCACGTAGGCATGCCTAACATCGACTCCGCTCTAAGATCCGACACAAAAACGTCCTTTCCAACAACGTCGTGACTACCAGAACCGCGCATCCCTGCCACATCCCAAGTATCAACTATCGTTACATCCTCCAAAGGCATTAAAAACATACGTACCATTGGGATATTCTGATCGGTCATCATCGGCTGACCGTTTTCAGTAACAATCGCCGTACCAAAAAACCAATCACATTGATGGCATCCGCTAACATAGGCCCACTGTCCATTTACTAACCAACCACCCTCTACTTTTTCCGCTGTACCAGGAGGGCCAGCTGCTCCACAAAAAACTATGCGGGGAACCGGATCACCTCCAAAAATTTCTTCTGCTTGCTCTTTCAACATAGAACCTGCAGCTAAACCATTAGTTTCAGAACCGATCATAAAATTCCATCCAGTTGATCCATCTGAATAAGAAATCGCCTCAATAGTTTCAACCGTAGTCCACGGATCAACTTCTTCACCATTAAACTCGGCAGGCAAGCACATCCTAAACAGACCTGCATCATGCAAAGCATCTATTACTGGATCTGATAGGCGCCTTCTCTGTTGTGCTTCATCCGCAAATTGTTTAATTAAAGATTGGAGTCCTCGAGCTCGACTCTGCGGAGAATTGTCCACTAACGAAGAGTCCGCTACTGATAATGTAGATCTTTCTGCCATCATATTGTCCTGAAAAAATTTGCTGATTCAATTTTAAGAGTCTAACCTCTAAATCACTATTAAGCACTGGCTATCGAATCAAGTTAACGCCCGTCGGATCGAAAGGCAACTACGTTGTCTTTGTGTTTAATCCTGTCCTGACTAAACCGAATCTCCCACGTGCGAATATGTCCGTTGGCTCTTGCAAAACCGCGAAAACCTAACCCGCTATCAAGTGAAAATACTGTAAAACTCGACAGAATACCGCCTTCTTCATTCCATAACATCCCGTGAAGTGGAAAACTATCTAATTTAGCCACCCCAGAACAAAGCTGAGACAGCAGGGCTACCTCTAGTGAATAGGTTCCTTCTGGATTGGAGACCACATGCGCGGATAGGGTTATTTCATCTGAAGAGGCCGGAGAGATTTTAGCGTTAATTGTCATACCAGATACCTCTTCAGTAACTAGAACATCGCATTTTATCTGGTCGCCAAGGCTTTCGCCGTCAGTCCAGATCGAACCCCTACCAATCCAATCACCAATACCCAGCAACAAAACTTATCTCCTCAAACACATCAGCTATTTCCTTTAAACGACCATTTCGTAGTAATCTGGCATTCTATCTGTACATTAACGGAAATCCGACTCCCTTAAACATGATTAATGGTGATATAACTAAGCTAGTAGAGCTTTTAAAAAATGAGCAAGCTGAAAAAACAGATGATGATATAGGGTTAGCTAGATCTAGAGTCTACGGTGGTCAGTTGTTAGGCCAAGGCCTGCTCGCATTACTAAACAGCGAAGAACAAAAGGCATCTTCGATAAAAAGCCTTTTCATGCGTCCTGGAATTGTAGGCAAGCCTATTAGCTATCAAATCTCTAGGGTTAGCCCAAATATCAATATCTTCGATGTCAACGCAATACAGGAAGAAAAGCATTTATTTGTAATGAAAGCACATCTAGGAACCTATAGTCCTGCCCCTTCCGAAATATTTCCGTTGGTACCGAGCCCAGACCAGTGTATATCTAGAGCTGATGGAATAAACGGCCTGGAAAATAATATTGACTCTACCTGGGCTGTCATTGATTCGCCTTTTGAATACCGTTTCACAGAGAATATCTGGCATCCTGATTATAAAAAGCCATCTCATTACGTCTGGTTTCGCGTGCCTCAACTTCCATCGGAAATTCGCAAGTCTCAGCTGTATCAACAGGCAATTTTAGCTTACTTCAGCGATGACAACATCATGGACAACGCACTGTTCCCTCACGGTTGGCTGAACTCTTGGGAAAAATATCAAACAGCAACTCTAGACCATTCTATGTGGTTTCATGCGGACATCGATCTAGAAAATTGGGCCTTGTTTGCCCAGGACAGTCCCGTAACAAAAAATGGCCGCGGCCTAACCAGAGGGTTATTTTTTAACCCTTCTGGACAAATAGTAGCTAGTGCTTACCAAGAGATTCTTCTCCGATAATTAAGCTTCGCATTCTAAAGAGGACCTCAGCTGCCAGTAAAATTGGCGTCACGTTTCTCTAAAAAAGCCGCAATTCCTTCCTTATTATCCTCAGAGCTAGCTGCTTGATTTTGCAATCTGGCTTCTAAATCAATTTGTTGTTCAAAAGAATTATGCCAAGTACTCCAATAGGCCTGCCGAATTAAACTTAGTGACTTAGGTCCCTTAGCAAGTTTCCTGGCGAGGGAAAGCGCACCGTCCATCAGTAATTCATTATTTTCAAAAACCCGGTTAACCAGACCCCACTCCATCCCCTGTTCTGCGGAAACTCTCTCTGCTAACAAAGACATCTCAAGAGCTCTTGACCAGCCAACCATCCTTGGCAACATAAAGGTCGAACCCCCGTCCGGTACCAATCCTATTCTAGCAAAAGCTTGAAGGAAAAAAGCGTCCTTTGATGCACAGACTAAATCCCCCAATAGGGCGAAACTCATACCAATACCTGCGGCCGCACCATTTACAGCTGTAACGATAGGAATATCTAGATCCCTCAGCGTTAGCAAAAGAGGATGGTAGCTGCCACGAAGCCCATCACCAGATCCTCCTTTCCGCTTCCCCCTTTCAGGATCCTGAAGGTTTGCTCCCGCGCAAAATCCTCTCCCTTCTCCTGTTAACAGCATACACCGGGCTCCATTAGCAGGATCTTGAATCTCTCTCACAGCTTCAGAAAAGTCCTCCAACATCTGCACACCCACTGCATTCATTACTTCAGGATGGTTGAACTTTAAAATAGCAATATTTTCAATGAACTCTAGAGACATTCGTTCCATACAATAACCTTTATATCTTTCTCAAGTGGATAACTTCTACACGATAACTCCGAGAAGGAAGTTTTTCGAGCCTACCGACAAAAAATTCCTCCACAATATATAACAAAAACTAAAAGACATTTATGAATGGACATAAAAAACATACTAAAAAAGTAGTTATACTTTAAACTCGAAAATAGAGACCTAACAGAAATTGCATTCCCATCATCACATGCCTGAAAAAGCGAGCAGGATTCAACTAAGCAAGGCTTTTGCTCTCATTTCGGCATTTATGATCCTAGAGGCTATCGCTGGACTGTTAACCAACTCACTTACCCTTCTAGCCGACGCCGCTCATATGTTCCTAGATGCCACTGCACTAGGATTGTCCTGGTGGTCCCTGATCCTTTCTCATCGAACACAACATGGACGACTATCATACGGTTACCATCGCTACCAAGTGTTGGCTTCCTTTTTAAATGGACTGATGCTAATCGGTCTAATTTTATGGATTTTAGTTGAAGCTTATTCTCGTTTAAACGATCCAGAAACAATGCTTCCGCTACCCGCTCTAATAGTTGCCTCGGTTGGATTATTTGTAAATCTCACGGTTTATCGCATCTTGCATAACAAAAACCAAATGATGGTTGTTAGAAGCGCTCAACTGCATGTCCTCTCAGACATCCTTGGTTCTATCTCGGCCATATTAAGTGCTCTCATTGTTTTCCTAAGTGGTTGGTATTACGCTGATGTACTGTTTGCACTTATTATTACCATCATATTAGGTAGAGGAGCATGGAGCATACTTAAGGACGCTACCCATATTTTACTTGAAGGGGTACCAAATGAAGTGGATCTGCCTGAAATCTCGAGAACCTTAGTAAAAAATGTAGCCGAAGTTCAGGAAATACATCATATTCACGCGTGGGGCTTAACCGCAGAAATGCCTCTGCTGACTTTGCATGCAAATATAATGTCAGAAGGAGATTTAGAAAATACTGTCAAGAAGATGAAATTAATCCTTAAAGACAATTTCAATATCGACCATTCTACAATTCAAGTGGAGTATGGAAAGTGCCCCGATGAATGAAACCCAAAAATCAACAGATGGACAAAAGCCTCTCCAAAAAGGCAATACTGGAATGCTTCGGGTAATTAAAGCTGCTGGCTACTCAATGGACGGACTAAAAGCTGCCTGGCATCATGAATCCGCATTTCGACAGGAGCTAACTTTAGCAATAGCTCTTATACCATTTGCCTGGTGGCTAGCCGAAAACTGGATACAGTTTCTTATTATGGTTATTTCGTGTGTTTTGGTTCTTGTGACAGAACTTCTCAACACCGCTATAGAAACAGTTGTCGATAGAGTTGGTATTGAGCAAAACCCTCTAGCAGGAAGGGCTAAAGACATCGCATCAGCAGCCGTAGCAATCGCGCTAATTTTAGTCGTTATAACTTTTGCATTTGTTGCTCTTGAACGTTTCTACCCAATGTGAGCTAACCCAACAATTCGTTCGCCCGATTAATTAATGGGGTCATCGATAATTTAGTCTCCTCCCACAACGGATCTATCCTTTTCCCTCGGCGATGGAGACTCAAATTCAAACCGGTGATTATTGCAAATTTATACGCGGCTAACGCCCTAAACCAATTAAGGTCAGCTAATGGAGACCCATAAGCCTCAGCATAAAGATCAATTAACGTTTCCGCATCTAAAAATGACGATCGTTTAGCTCTGTCCCTATTCCAAGCCAAGGGATCACTAAAAGTACAAATCCAACCGAGATCGTTTAATGTTGCCCCGATACCAGTTAACTCCCAATCGATTACAGCTTTTAACCGTCCCTCATAAGAACAGAACAAATTCGCTATCTGAAAGTCACCATGAAATATGCCGATAGGGGCAGTCTCAGGCAATCGATCTAATAATTTTTCGCGGACTAATGGTGCATCCTTCAGACGTCCTGGGTCAGCGGCTTTTTCATAGAACCGATCCCAACGTGTTACATCTTCATCAAATGGGATTGGTTCTCCTAGGTAGGGGACCTGCTCTTTGCCTACCTTATGGATGTCCGCCAAGGCTTGCATTACTTCTTTACCAAGGTCTAATAAGCTCGAATCCGAAAGCTTATCTCCCCACTCTCCTTCTCCCAACCGTAATACATCACCTTCGATCCAAGGAACCAAGAAAAAAGGGCAGCCGAACCAGCGCAAATCATCACCCGACCATTTCACGGAACAATGAGGTACATCTGTATTATCCAGTGCATTTAACACTGAAACCTGTCGCAGAACATCAGCGGTTCCAACCCAATTTACATTGGGCGGTGGCAAACGCAGAAACCAACTATCCGTCCTACCATCAACTTCGATTCGAAAACCATATGCAAATCCCGCATGTCCAGGCATTTTTACGACATCAAAAATTCTAAGATCCGAAGTCCCATAACGATCTCCACAAAAAACCTCTAACCTACTAGTAAGTTCAGCTAACTCCATACTATTCCTCTTTACTCTACTGCCTGTTCTGGGAACTGTTCTCTCAACAGTCTTTTTAGGATTTTACCGCTTGGATTCCTCGGGATCTCATCAATAAACCTAACATCTTTGGGTCGTTTGTAATTTGCTAATTTACCATCACAAAATTCTATTACCGAGGAACCGGTTAACGATTCATTGTCACGCACTACTATAGCTAAAGGTGATTCGCCCCATTTTTCGCTAGCCTGTCCAATCACAGCTGCCTCTAGTATTTCAGGATGAGTCATTAATACCGCCTCTATCTCAGCTGGATAAACGTTTTCTCCACCCGAAATAATCATGTCCTTTAAACGGTCTTGTATAAAAACATAGCCATCCTTATCCATTATTGCGATATCACCGGTCCTTAGCCAACCATCTACCAAAGTGTTTTCTGTTGCCTGTATGTTGTTCCAATATTCTTTCATGACATGAAGTCCAGCTACCCAAACCTCACCAGGATCTCCAGGAAAGCAGTCTTCCCCGTTTTCGCTTACAACTCTCACCTCTGTATGAAAGAAGGATTTTCCAGTCGAGCCAGGAATGCGCTTAACATTGGCCGAGTCCATAAGGCATGCTGGGCCGCAGGTCTCAGTCATACCATAGACTTGTAAAATATTTATACCTAAAGCTAAGTAAGACTCGGTTAAGGCAATGGGCACCGGGGCAGCCCCTGTCATGATCCAACGAAGATTACTAAAATCATAAAGAGTTTTGAAATTATCGACCTGTAACATAAAATTCAGCATTGCTGGTACCATTAAACCGGTATTAATTTGTTCCTTAGCAATTAACTCCCAGGCCAACTTAGGATCAAAACTCCTCATTACTACTGACGTAGCTCCGCGGTATACATTTACTGCTAATGGGGTTAAAGCTCCAACATGAAACATTGGTAATGCAGCTAGATAACGATCGTACTCATGGTAATAAGTAGTCGCTGCAATTGTAAGAACTCCCCAAATAGCCGTGTCGTGAGTATGCACAACCCCCTTAGGCAATCCGGTCGTTCCAGATGTATACATTATGTAAAGCATATCCTTCCCGCCGGCAATTACATTTGGTTCATCAATTGAACCGGTGCTACGGACCTCGTGATAACTTTTAGCGAATTCCCCTAGCTCCAAGCCCCTTTCTACTTGCAACCAATGTCGAATATCTGTTCGATCTCCTCGACTCTGCAAATCATTAACTACTGAAAGAAAATCATCATCAAATATTAATAGCGTCGTACCACTATCCTTTAAGATATACTCCAATTCATCTGCTACTAATCTCCAATTAAGCGGCACTACTACTGCTCCGAGTTTAGCCAGCGCATAGTAAGCCTCCATGAATTCAGAACTATTCATCAACAGGAGCCCGACCCTATCTCCCTTATTAATCCCTAATTCTTTAATCGCATGAGCAAGTCGATTGCAATTTTCATTCAGTTCCTTATATGTAAGCCGTTCCTCACCGGTGCTGTCCACGTAGGCTTCTAGCTCCGGTGATAAAAACGCTCTTTTGGACAACATACTTCCTAGGTTATGTTCCATGCTTTTGTTATTCCTTATTGAAACTTCTTCTGTAATTCTCCTTGAAATGTCCGATCATAAATGACCAAGCATTTCAATTACCCAATACCCTGTGGCGTAACTTAACACGCTATAGGAAGTTTCAGCGAATACAAACAACACAGCCCGATATTTCGAAAGGAATTTAATAAACTGTACAAAAAATAATATTTTTATTTCTGTATAGATTCTGTACACTTCCAAGCCCATTTTTATTATTTAACAAGAATAGTCGGCCAAAAGATGGAGAGTAATACTAAAAACCAGACTGAAGATCTTTACCAGATAGGTACTGCTGCGAAATTAACGGGAATATCGGTAGAAAGGCTTCGTGCCTGGGAACGGCGCTACGGAATAAAGCCTGTTCATAGGTCAGGAAGAACCAGATTCTATAGTAAAAATCAGCTAGATTGGTTACACAAAATAAAACTGCTTTTAGAAAGCGGACATACTATTGGAGCTTTAGCTGGATTAACCAGCGAAAAGCTGGATGAACGACTTTCAGAGCGCAACCAAAACACTGACCAACCTATCAAAATTGGCTTAATTGGAACCAACCTGTTGCTTTTGGAATCAGAAAACGAAAAATCATCCGAACTAAATATCAGGTCACGCTGGACCAATTTTAGTGAATTTCAAGGACACTCCATAAATCAAAATAGTATTGATGTTTTGGTTGTGCAACTTCCTACAATTGTTCTACAGAGTGTTGATAGCATAAGACAATCTTTACCCAGCTGTCGTATTATTTGTGTTTATCAATTCGCAACTGACGACCAGCTGGACCTTCTTCAGGAAATGCGCATAACCAGACTCCACTGGCCAGTCTCCTGGAATGAGATAGAAAGAGCTTGTTTTGAAACCATACTTTCGCCTAGACCAGCGACCAAATCCACCCCAAGGAAGTTCTCCGATAACCATTTACTTGCTTTGGCAAAAGCACCAAAACATGACAGCTCAAATTACCTTAAATATCTTGTTGAACTTATTACGGAATTGAATGCTTTCGCTGACTACAGCGAGGGGTTCCTGGCCAACCAGCATCCAAACTCCGAACTTTATAAACAAATTCATGCTGATACGACAAAAGCAAGAGCCCAACTTGAATTAGCGGTAGAAGCCTCAATGAAATTTGAACAAAAAAGATGGAAATTGGGCATAAATACCCTTGACTAGTTTATGTACAGTACATATTATGTATATCCAAGGCGTGACAAACAAACTTTGAAGCAGTCCTTCCTTTAAAGCGTCCTTCCCCCAGAAGCGAAGTTTGTCTTCAGCAGCAGTATTGCTGACACGCCTTTTCCAATTGGACAAACCTCATCCGCCGAATCTTTTTATGCAGAAATAGACTAGCCCATAAGGTCGAGAGCAGTGATCGCCTTCTGCTTAACCCCGGCAAGCTGAGCTTCAAGATCTATTCCATCATCTCTATCCCCCATAGCACCGACTAAATAACGTTTATATACCCCTTGATTGATTGCAGCTAACCGCCAATGCGAAAAAGCCCTGTAGTAATTTATTCTAGAAAGATCTCTACCGGTCGCTCTTTCGTATTCCAAGCACAAGGCATCTCTATCCGGAAAACCACCAACTGCAGTAGGCACATTAGCTAATTCGTCTTCCCCTGGTAACACCCAGTTATTAAGCAAATAACCTAGATCTGCCAGCGGATCGCCTAGTGTACATAACTCCCAATCTAAAACGGCCCGAATAGATCCATCTTCTACAATCATGTTCCCCAATCTATAATCCCCATGCACGATGGTCGCTCCAATTTGCTCTGGCATCTTTTCATGCAACAAGATAGATACCTCTTCCATCGCTGGAACCTCCTCTGTCTTAGAAGCATCCCATTGTGCGGTCCAGCGCTTAAGCTGGCGCTCAATATAGCCACTCCTCCTGCCTAGATCACCCAAACCAACATCATCAGGATTAATCGAATGTAACCTTGCAAGAACACTTACTACATCGCGCCCTATCTTAAATCTATCTTCAAGATTCGTACTTTTCGCCCCATCCTTATCATGCAGAACATCTCCTGAAACAAATTTCATGACATAAAATGGAGCGTCATTTATGGCTTTGTCCTCACAAACTACGACTGTCTCTGGAACTGGAACGGAGCTACCTCCTAACGCTGATATTATGCGATGCTCCCGCACCATATCATGCGCGCTCTCTAATACATGACCTAAAGGGGGACGGCGCAGCACGTAATTAAAGCCGGTCGAATCCGAAAATTTGTAGGTCAAATTTGAATGCCCTCCGGCAATTAAGGAAAACTCTAAAGGAGGAGAAAGGTCCTCGATGTATTCAGCGAGCCACTCAGTCACGCTATTTAAGTTAATCCCGTCCATAATGATTCTCCCGTAATCCAAAAATCTAGTGCTCAGCAGCAAGAATTTTTTCCAATCACCTTAGTGTGTCCGCGTAACACCTATAAGAATAGATCTTATCCTCTTCTAAAAGAAATTCCCCGTAAAGCCTGGAGTCGCCTATCTCTCTTTTCTTCTCCGCAAACAAAATGTAAGGCCACCAGAGAGAGTCATGCCGCCACATAGAAGCAAAGGGAACTTCATCGATAGAACACCAAAATGGCTCTGCTTCCTCTGTCACTCTCATGTCCCCGCAAAAGCGTTCCGTCGTATAAACATAACCTTGCCAATTTGCAGATAATCTCCCAACAAATTTCATTTCTCCCTTCAAGACTAGATCATCTACGGCAAGACCCACCTCTTCTCGTACTTCTCTGGTAGCACAATTTACAGGCGACTCACCCAACTCAACCTTCCCACCGGGAACATTAATTTTTCCTGCGCCATGGCCAGTTTTTTTATTAATAAGAAGAACTTTTGACTCATTAGTCACAAATACCAACGTACCAAAAGCATCAGGAGACCAGCCCTTAAGACGCTTGCTTAAAGCACGTTGATAAGCCGGCTTACCTCCTTGACAGAGCAGCAGAGCGCCGTCAGGGATATCTACGCTGTAACGCTTCATATAAGGCTGCAGGCACTTCGTCCACCGGACATCTCAACTCATCCAATAACTCAATCAAATGCTGATTGTCCTCCATGCCATCCCACATTTTTTTATAATTTCCAGTCCTATACCCATGAGCTTGCCTAAAATCATTAAGCACATTTTTTCCAACATACAGCCGAAATAGCTCCGTGACCGACAATGGCAAAGCAACTAGCAACTGACAAAACTCCGGTATCTGAAAGGTTTTGTACGCCAGTGAAGCCTTTGCCAAAGTTTCTACTGCCTCTCTAAACTCTGACGGTTCTGCTGATTTTTCGGGGACTTGAAGCTCGTTAAGCGCCGTCACACATCCTTCTACTGACCCTGACCGCATCAAATCACTTAGCCCGAAATGCCATATGTCAACGATCTCGAGCTTCACCTGATCTATATCTACGTTTTGTTTTTTCCACCATTTCCAACCGAAATGATCCATCAATTCAGCGCATTCCACCCAAACCGCCCTATAATACTCATGTCCTTGATGCCGCCAATCTTCGTGAAGGACCTTATTATGGTTATCCTGCATTGCCATCATCGTCTCTATCATTCCGCGTATATCCGTTTTCAATTGCCCTATTCCAATGTACGAAAGAATCCTAATTATGAGGTATTCTTAGCTGCATGGCCAAAAACCCAATAACAGCAATTGTTATGCATCCTATGGTTCGCGATGAAATCTTGCGCGACGATCATCTGCAGAGGTTAGACAGATCAGTAAAACTTATAACTCGAGAGCCCATAGGAGATCTCGAAAAGCTTGGAAATCATTTAGACACCATCGAAGTCCTGATTACTAGCTGGGGATGCACACGCATTGACGCAACGCTCTTAGATAAAATGCCTAAATTAAAACTAGTGGCCCATATAGCAGGAAGTGTGAAAGGGTTTCTAGACGACGCAGTTTGGAGAAAAGGCGTACTAGTAACAAATGCTGTCGCCGCAAATGCAGTGCCAGTTGCTGAATACACGCTTGCAGCAATAATATTTTCGAACAAAAAAGTTTTTCAACTAAATAGTTTTTATTTGGAAAATAGAGAGAACCGAGCACCATGGAACAGAGAAGCTCCTAATGCGGGAAATTATAAAAAAACGGTCGGAATTATAGGAGCATCGCATGTTGGCAGGTTGGTTATTCAGTATTTAAATAACCTTGAGATAAAAATTCTGCTATATGACCCATTTATTGGACCCATAGAAAGTCGTGAAATAGGTGCAATAAAAGTTGGGCTAACTGAACTGCTATCCCAGTCTGACATTGTCAGTCTCCACGCTCCCCTACTACAAGATACAAGAAATATGCTTGGAGCCTATGAATTATCATTAATGAAAACAGGTGCTACGTTGATAAATACGGCCAGAGGCGATCTAGTGGATCCCGAAGCTTTAGAAATAGAACTAATAAATGGGAGACTCCACGCTATCTTAGATACCACTTCCCCAGACGTACTTCCGCCTAACTCACCAATTTATGACTTAGCTAACGTTTTTCTTACCCCACATATTGCTGGATCTTTAGGAGACGAAACGCAGCGATTAGCTGACTATATAGTTGAGGAGGTTGAACGATATTCAAACGGCCAATCCCTTAAATATAGGGTTCGTAGAGAACAACTCCCTCACCTCGCTTAAGTCCTATCGCCCAAGCAGCTTAAAACTGTCTTGTAGATAGGACCACTTAGATATAAATTAAAAAGGGTGACGAGCCAGGCTTTATAAAATATGGACCTTTCCTTCGGTGCTGAATACATAAACTACCGCGAAGAAGTTCGAGAATTCATTGATAAATATAAAAAAGAAGCCCCAACCCAATCGTATAACCCCTCAAAAGAAGCCAAAGAATGGCAAAAAAAACTTATCAAACATGGTTTTTTTGCTAGAACGATACCCAAACAATATGGCGGACATGGTGGACAGCCCGATATTATCAAATCTCGGATAGTAGCCGAGGAATTTGCAAAGGCCGGGGTGAGTGCTGGGCTTTCGGGACAAGGTGTGTCCATGTTAGTACCAACTCTCATGGAAATGGGAACTGAGGACCAAAAACAAAAGTTTATCAAACCAACTCTCTACGGGGACATGATTTGGTGTCAGGGATATTCGGAACCGGAAGCTGGCAGTGATCTCGCAAGCCTGAGGACGAAAGCGGTCTTGGACGGTGATGAATGGATAATTAATGGACAGAAAATTTGGACCAGCGGTGCGCACATTGCTGACTGGATGTTTTGCCTGGTTCGAACAGAACCGGATGCAAAGAAACATAAAGGAATTAGTTTTCTGCTCCTAAAAATGGACACTCCTGGCGTTGAAGTCAGACCGTTGGTAGACATGACGGGGAAAGCGAATTTTAACGAAACTTTTTTTTCAGACGTGCGAGTTCCTTGCGACCAAATCGTGGGGAAACGGGGTGAAGGGTAGCTTGTGGCAAATTCGATCTTGGGACACGAAAGAGATTCGCTCGGTGACCCTAATGCAACTCTAGCTCGTCTGCATGCTCTCATGGATCTTATGAAAACTGAAACGATTGCTGGAAAGCGAATAATTGACAATCCAATTTATCAAGACCGTCTGATGCGTATTCAAGGGCGAGTGATGGCTATGCGCTATAATGATCTGCGCATACTCTCCGCAAAACTGAATAACAAAGAAGATACGAAACTAGCAAGACTTATTGTAAAGCTGCAAGGAACCGAACTACGTCATGACCTGGAAGCATTAGCAATAGATGCAATGGGGGAAATTGGAATTGGTTATGGAGAGGAAAACCCCTACCTTCGAGGAAAAGGTAGCTGGCAAGCCCAGTATATGTTCTACCTTGGGCTGATAATTGGAGGTGGGACCTCCCAAATACAAAAAAATATTATCGCCGAAAGAGGCCTGGGACTCCCAAAAGAGCCTAAGACTTTAAACGACTAAAGAATATAATGAAACGGTAAAGCTAATGGAATTTGGGCTTTCAGAAGAGCAAACACTACTACAAGACTCTTTAGCAGACTTTCTAGAAAAGGAGGTTACCCTAGATGTCGTCAGGCAATTTAACCAAAGCCGAGACGGAACAGAAATCTGGAGGAAGATAACTGATCTGGGACTGGCAGGCTTACTATTTCCCGAGGAGGCCGGGGGATCCAATTCTTCAATATTCGACTGCGCGATTATCAATGAGTTGTTCGGATACCATGTAACCCCAAATAGTTTTATAGGCTCATCAGTCCTCCTACCCAGAATCATGTTACAACTTGGCAGCAGGGTCGAAGAATCTTTTGTGGACCAACTGCTGTCAGGTGCTTCTACTGTGGGGCTTGCCCTTGGAGAAGCAATTGGCATTAGAGCCGATGGTGGGATTGAGGGCAATGGAAATCAATTAACTGGAAAGGCGCTGTATGTGCATGACTTTAATGCCACACACTATTTGGTTGCCGATTCAAAAAGACGGATCTATTTAGTAGACAAAAATGCCGACAGACTAAAGGGGGCCGTACTTTCCACGATAGATGGCTCACGAGTTAGCGGAGTTCTAACCTTTGATAAAACACCCGCATACTGCTTAAGCGAAAACGAACAACTTTTAACAGAGATTATAGATATTGGCAGAATTATGCTTGCGGCCGATAGTCTGGGAGCGGCACAAAGCATGCTAGATAAAGCTGTTTCTTACTCTAAAACGCGCAAACAATTTGGCCGCTTAATAGGGTCCTTTCAGGCCGTTAAACATATGTGTGCAGAGATGGCTGCTGATCTAGAACCATGCAGAGCAATGCTCTGGTATGCTGCCCATTCCGCTGATGCTATCCCTCATGAATTACACATAGTTGCATGCCATACAAAGGCTCATATTTCCGAAGTAACTTCAAAAATCGCGAAGACGGCAATAGAAGTACATGGCGGGGTAGGTTTTACAGATCTCCTAGGACTGCATTATTGGTTCAAAAGAATTGGTTACAACCGACAAATGCTCGGAACTCCAGAACTGATCCGGCAAGAAGCAGCTATACACGTTTAGCGACGAGGATCTGTATAAAACAAAGTCCCATTAGGTATCTGTAATTTTCCTGGATAACTGCGCTTGTGCTTCCACCGCGGCGGGATCATCATCTCGAGGAAGAACGAGTGCATTTGGCACCTCTATTCCCCTCTGACATGCAGGCCGAGCTTCCATCGTATCCATAAAACGCACTAATGCATCCAGTCCATCTAAGGGAACTCCTGCCCAGAAATAAAGACGCAACCAACACCAATTTGCTATATCTGCAATTGAATAATCACCAGCTAACCATTCATTGTCCTGAAGTCTATTGTCTAGAACCTCAAACAATCGGCGACTTTCATTTTGATACCGATCTATAGCAGGCTGAATCTTTTCAGGCATTGTTCTATAGAATACGTTTGCTTGCCCCATCATAGGACCAAGCCCTCCCATCTGAAACATAAGCCACTGGATAACAAGTGATCTGCCATTTTTATCAGTAGGCAAAAGCTTACCTGCCTTTTCAGCCAGATATATCATAATTGCCCCTGATTCAAAAATAGCAAAACCATCGTCGACCAAAGTAGGTATTCTGCCGTTTGGATTCAACTTTAGGTATTCTGGTTCCTTCTGCTCGTTTTTAAACATATCGATAGGCTTCACCTCGTAGGGCAATCCCAACTCCTCCAACGTCACGGACGCTTTCCAACCATTGGGTGTAGACGCCGTATACAATTCCATCATTCTCTAACTCTCCTGCAACGCTCGTAAAAATTGTACCTTGTTATCCAAAAAATTTATTGTCCCTATTTCTATATAACAAGGCATTGCCTATCTTGCCGCATACCTCAATAACACCAGCTTCGCGCAAACAATAAGCAAACTTTTGCGCTAGCGACCTAGACTCTCCAAGAGAATCTGCTATCTGAGCCGTGGTATATCGATCAGGCAATCTGTGATGCAGCATACCAAACAAATCATCAGACGAGGCAAATTTCCTTTTCTCCAAAATATTAACCAACCTCCTATCCACCACTCGCCAACCTTTTCTTCGCCAGCTAACAGAAGGATCGTGCATTCGAAATTCTTCTTCCTCGATAAGAACAACCTCTATCTCAAAATTAGGGTGGTTTAACAGATTAGGAATACTAACAAGCTCATTAAGCAGACTATTAAAATTTCCTTTTTTCGGGGAGCGACGGGTCTCGGTCTGCATGTCATCTTCCATGGCGATCTTGGTAATATAGCGAACGGCTGCTACAGGATAGATCAACAAAACTTGATGGTTTTCAATAAGCTTCTTAAGCTTGCGTCGAATACCTGAAAACCCTGTTGTCTGAATCTCTATTAGCAACCCCTTACGGGTAACAATATCAACCACAAAACCTTCTACATTAACCTCTTCTCTAGCACCACTATTAACGTAATGTTCTTTCAAAGACCGATGTAGTTTGCCTTCATTCAAAGTGCCTATCTTCATAACTTCCATTAATTCAGACACTTCGCCTTTTTGCAAAGGAGAGTCTGTGCGATACTATTGCTGGATGTTGGATATAAATCCAAATCAACGGATAAATTAAAAAGCCCATAGGGAGGCCCAAATGAGCGCTGATGGAAAATGGAATACCACGATGAACACCCCGATGGGGGCCCAAGAGGGCACCCTAGAACTATCTATAGAAGGGAATGCACTGACTGGAAAACTTGGTGGACCACAAGGAGAGATAGAGCTGCAGGATGGTACGGCGGATGGCGATAACTTGAGCTGGAAAGCTGACATAACTAGTCCGATGGCCATGACTCTAGAATTCAGCGCCACGGTAAATGGCGATGAGATAAGCGGGGACGTTAAGCTAGGGTCCTTTGGAAATGCCACTTTTACTGGAACCAGGGCCTAACTATAGCTAAACGATGGGTTGCTGCTTGCACAACCCATCGTTTTATCCTTCTCTAGGCCAAACATGACGCTGCAAGGCTTGAGATTGCGGTACCTCGACGCCCCCTACGCAACCAGTTTCTATCCAGCCCATTCGTGCAATAAACAAAAGAAATCCCTGTCTCGGGATCTGCCCAAGCAATTTGTCCACCGACACCATTGTGTCCAAAAGCTTCAGGGGAATTTGTCTTACCAAAACCCCTAAAATTTCGGTACCTATCGCCAGCAATCACGATTCCTAAACCGCGGCTAGCAAGCTTACCAGTATCAGGATCTAGCAAATCACCAGTCCTAACCACTCGAGCTCGTTCTAATATACTTGGAGACCATAAATGCGCTCCATCTAACCCCCCATGCAACAACGCTTGATAAAATAGGGCTAGATCTCCCGCCCCCATTATTCCGCCACCGCCAGGAACACCGAGAAACTGGAAGTCCTGGGTGTTAAACAGGCTAACGGCCTCTTCCGTAACCTCGGTGATTCTTGGCAAGGGCAAACCTAAAGCTAAATATTCATCTTTAGTCATATCCTCTCCAACATGCACAACGGATAAAACTCTATTTAACTCCGACTCTGGTAACCCTACAAATATATCTGATAATCCTAATGGCGAGCATATTTGATCCCTAACATATTTTTGGAACTGTATCCCGCTTACTCGTTCAATAATCTCAGCTAAAACCCACATGGCCGAGGAAGGATGGTACATATAAGATTTACCCGGCTCCCAGTCTAAGTACCAACTTTTAAATCTCTCTATTCGACGTTTTGAGTCTAACCAATCTAAAGGAAAAAAAGGCGCGGCAGGAAATCCAGCTGTATGGGTCAACAAATGTTCCACAAGAACTTCTTCTTTTCCGTTTTCACCAAATTCAGGAAGGACATCTATCACCTTGGTCGACTCATCTAAACTACCATCTTGCATCATTAACCAAATTGCCGAGCTAATAACCGCTTTAGTCACAGAGAAAACTGTATAAAGAGAACCGTTATCAGCCTGACCAAAGGATTTTAGCAACGCTAACTTGCCATGCCTGGCTATAGCAATCTGTGCTGATGGTAACAAGCCTATCTGCACCTCTTTATCAACTCGTAAAATAAGCTCATTTAGCTTTTTGGGATCCAAACCCAAGCTCACTGGATCACTAAATCTATTGGCTTCCTTATTTCCCATCTCTACGATCTCCTGCTAATAACCTGGCTTACCGCTTGCTTTTATCTTTGCTTATTTCGAGCCCGCAATAAGACTATCACTAAGCGACTTAATTCTTTCTCCATTGCCAGTCTCCACTTCGCCGTCACTAAATTCGATGTTTATAGCCGCAACCGGACATGCCCAAGCAGCGTTTAATATTTGCATACTTTTAGCGTCATCGTTGAGATCTGTGGTGATGATCTGGGGTCCTCCTGAAGCCAGATGGTCCTGTAATAAGTCGGGAGCTTCAATAACGCAACTGCGCTGATCCAAACAAACGTCCGTATCTACCCAAAATCTTTGAATCTCAAGTATCTTTGACAAAATTGACTCTCCTCCGTAGTTTATAATTTGAGAGTACCATGACTAAATGAAAGGAACTATTTTTTAGCTTTATGCGTCTCAGGATAAAACCCTATAGCATTAAGGTATTTACATATATCACATCAATCATGTATTAAGCTTCCTTCACCTAATCAATCCTCGATACAATCTAGCTCTACCACAAAACCGAACTGAGAAAAAATGGAATTAATTGGTGGATTTACTGAGTCCATAGGGAACACACCCCTAATTCGCATGAATCGTCTGAGCGAACTGACTCAATGCGAGATTCTTGGAAAAGCGGAATTTCTAAATCCCGGTGGCTCAGTCAAAGACCGGGCCGCACTATGGATGGTACAAGATCAAGAAAAAACAGGGTCCCTCCCTCCGGGCGGAACAGTAGTTGAGGGAACCGCAGGAAACACTGGAATCGGACTTGCCCATGTTTGTAACGCCCGTGGCTATAATTGCATTATTTACATGCCGGATAATCAATCTTCTGAAAAAGTAGATCTTCTAAAATGCTTGGGAGCTGAGGTGCGTCAGGTCCCAACAGTCCCTTATGCCGATGATATGAACTATCAGAAACAGGCGGGACGATTTGCTGAAACATTAAGCAATGGGATATGGACTAATCAGTTCGATAACATAGCAAACCGCCTTGCTCATTATGAATCAACAGGCCCAGAAATTTGGCAACAAACAGAGGGTCAGATCGATGCTTTTACCTGTGCAGTAGGAACCGGCGGCACTCTAGCAGGAGTAAGCCGTTACCTAAAAGAACAAAACAGCAATATAAAAATAATCCTGGCTGACCCAATGGGGAGCGCCTTATATAACTGGGTGCGCACGGGTGAGGCAACAATGAGCAAAGGCCCATCCATAACCGAAGGCATAGGGAATAGCAGAGTTACTAGCAACTTAGCAGAAACCATAATAGATGATGCAGTTCAAGTTAGCGATCAAGAAATGGTAACCATGGTATACGAAGAGCTACTCTTGGAAGGTTGGTTTTTTGGATCGAGTACTGGAATTAACTTATGTGCTGCAGTCAACGTGGCAAAGAAAATTGGCCCTGGTAAAACGATAGTTACAGTATTATGCGATTCTGGAACCAAATATCAGTCCCGCCTCTTTAATCAAGAATTCTTAAGGAAGCAGGGGTTAGACAATTCGATAGCACAAAACGTGTGACCTTTCCCGACGGACCCTGCATAACAATTAGTTTTGCTAAAGAGACTCTAGTCTTTCCTGGATAACATCCAAAAAGAGATCTCTCAATGAGATCATTCCTAATGTTTTCCCTTCCTCTACCACAGGTAGATGACGGATTCTGTGTTCTTTAGTCAATGCAATACAGTGCAAAATTGTATCTTTTCTTGTTACGGTAACAACATCGCGGGTCATGACTTCCGAAACTTTAGTTTGCTTGCTCGCTTGAGCATCCAGAATAACCTTCCTCATATAATCTCTCTCGGAGAGAATACCAACTAAATACCCTTCGATTTGCACTAATACAGCTCCAACGTCCTTCCCATTCATTAACTTAAGGGCATCGAACACCGATTCTAATGGTCCAATCCAAACCAATTCTTCTGATTTCTCTTCTAGTATGTCAGCTACGTAACGCACCTATGCTCGCCTCCATCCAATAATATTTTACAAAGCTACATCTAGCCTTCGATATGAGAATTAACAAATTCTTCTATATGATCAAAAGCTTCCTCAGCTTCAGGCACCGTTTTTACAAAAATATGCCAAACATGAAGCATAAAAGGCCAAACTCCCAAAACAGCAATAGTGCCAGACGCATTTGCTTTATTAACATATCTCTGACAATCATCATAGAGCATCTCGCAAGAGCTGACATGCACAAGGGTGGGTGGCAAACCCGACAAGTCACCATAGAGCGGTGAAATTCGAGGGTCTAGAGGCCTAAAGCCTGTAAAAAACCACGAAAACCATAATCGAAGGTGATAAGGAACCCTAGTAATTCGACCCAAGGACTTCCCTAACATAACGTCCGTATCTCTGTTGTATTTTATACTGGGGCTAGCCCAAGAAGAATCAGTAGTAGGCGAAAGTGCGATTACACCATCTGCCATTTTCAACTTGTTATCACGAGCCCAAGCGGCGGTTGATAAAACGAGATTACCTCCTGCCGAATCGCCTGCAAGTATCAAAATATCTTGGGAGGAAGGTCCATCAGGGCCATTCTCCAATATCCATCTATATGCTATACGACTATCCTCAATGCCTGCCTTTCTTGGATTCTCTGGCATAAGACGATAATCAATGGCTAAAACTGCAGATTTCGTTCTTTGCGATAATTGGGTAGTTATAGGACGATGGCTTTTTGGACTACCGGCAATAAAAGCCCCTCCATGAATGTATAATAAACGCCTAGATGGTTTCGCTCCTGATGCAACAACCCATTCCGACGGAACACCGCCAGCATTCACAGCAATTATGCTACCATCAAAAAGAAGGTCGTCACCCATTCTATCCATTCGGCTTCTTATCTCAGCTAATCTGGCACCACGACCACCGCTCCTAAAGAGCGGAGCTGACGAGGCTTTTAATTCCTCTGCAGCCCTCTGGTGTTGTATGCTTGGCTCACTTCGAAAACCTAAAACAGGATGGTCTGGCAAATCATAATGTCTGTGATCGGCGCCAGATAGGAAATAACGCACAAATAGTAACTCTAATACTCCAAAGACCGAGATTACAACCAACACTTCAATCACCAAAAAACTCCTTAAATCTATCACACCGAATATATCTTATGTTTTTCAAAGCAAAGGCCCTAATCCACACAAAAGTACAAAATTGAATCTGAACTGACCTTGTCATAGGGTACGCAAAGAGGCAATACTGCAGGAGAGAATTTCTATGCTACTAAATTCCGAAAAGCTAGTCGCGCTGATAACTGCTATTTTTGTTGAACTAAAAGCCACGACATCCGATGCAAAAGAAGTCGCAGAGCATTTGGTAACAGCAAACCTAAAAGGCCATGACTCCCATGGAGTAGGGATGGTACCCACATACGTCAGTAATATTTTGCGTGGAAAATGTGATGTAAAAAGCAACCCAAGCCTGGTGCAGGATGACGGTGCAATAATGCTAATAGATGCAAAGATGGGCTTTGGGCAAGTGGCAGGCCGCAAGGCTATAGATATGGCAATTCAGCGGTTAGATCAAACAGGACTGGTATGCCTCGGAGTACGAAATTGCCATCATCTCGGCAGAATAGGTTCCTATGCTGAACGCTGCAGCGAAGCAGGTTATATCTCCATTCATTTTGTTAACGTGGTAGGTCACGACCCGCTAGTAGCTCCGTTCGGAGGCAAAGAAAGTAGGCTTGGAACGAACCCATTCTGCTGCGCTATTCCAAGAGGTAACGGACCTCCCATCGTTTTAGATATGGCAACAAGTGCTATAGCGCACGGCAAGGTGCGAGTCGCTTACATGAAAGACGGAGGAGAGGTACCAAATGAATCGTTAATAGATAGCGAGGGAAATGCCACTCAAAACCCGTCGGTAATGTTTGAAGAGCCCCTGGGCTCGATGCTGCCCTTCGGTGGCCACAAAGGATATGGACTTGCGCTCATTTGTGAACTTTTGGGTGGAGCCCTAGCCGGTAAATGGACCGCCTCAAAAAAATCCCATGAGAAAGATGGGTTCAATATTGTCAATCACATGCTTACACTAATAATCAACCCATCAATATTTGGGGAAAAAGAAACCTTCGAAGAGGAAGTACAAAACATGATCGATTACTTAAAGTCCACTAAAACAAAAAATCATAATCGAGAAGTTTTGGTTGCGGGCGAACCTGAACTGGACGAGCTCGCAACAAGGAGTAAAACCGGTATTTCTATCGATGAGAATAGCTGGGAAGCGATTATAAAAGCAGCAAAAGACTCCGGCTTATCTGATAAAACAATTACTTCAATTTTAAGATAACTTTCCGAAATTTATTCTCCTGTCAATCGTCATCATCTAAATCAAAAAATCCATATTCTCTAGCTAGAGCCTTGACCGTAAAAGTGCCACCAGATTTTTCTGCCACATTTGGGTCTCCTGCCAGAGCAGCAACACAACGACCGCTAAATCGCGGATGTTCGGCCCTCTCGGGGTCAAGCTGCATATTGCCTTTGCTTACGGCATCCATAACAAATTCAGTTTTTACAGCAGAAGGTCTTAAGGAAATAGCGGCAATACTATGCTCTCGCAATTCTATAGCCATATCCTTAGCCATACGATCCACCCCTGCCTTACCTACCCCATAGCATGCACTGAAAACATACTCATCCCCGCCTCTAGATGAAATATTGATAATAAGTCCTTGATTCCTCTGGACCATTAACTGTGCTGCAAAAACTGATGCAACATAATATCCTCGCAAACCTACCCCGCATTGATCATCCCAGATAGAAATCGGATGCTCCCAAAAACCCCCACTAAATACCGGTGGGTTTGGAATTTGGTAAGCATTATTAACTAGCACATCCAGATGACCCTGTTCATCCCTGATTTTCTCAAACAACGCTTCCACCTGAGAATCATCGTTATGATCTATAACGACAGGGACAGCAACCCCTCCTAACTCATTAACAATATCTGCCGTAGCCTGTAAAGAAGGAGATTGGGGAGGAGTCGAAAAACTTTGAGTGCGCCCAGTCAAATAAACCGTAGCTCCCTGCTCTGCTAATCCCTCAGCTATCCCCTTCCCCACGCCACGACTTGCTCCAGTCACTACTGCTACTTTGCCCACCAAATTGTTCATCTTAGTCTCCAAACTACATATTACGCGCATTAATAACGCTAAGTTCTACCATACACCACTAGACGTAGACATAACCTTAAGTTAACTTCAGACTACATCACTGGGAGGTAACATAATGCCAGGATCCGATATAAAACGCGCTGGGTTAAAAATGACCCTGCCACGGCTCAAAGTTCTTGAAGTTTTAGAAAGCTCGGAACCTCGGCACGTGAGTGCTGAAGAAGTATATAAACATCTACTAGAATCTGATGATTCAGTTGGTCTTGCTACGGTCTACAGAGTACTCACCCAATTCGAAGGAGCTGGGATAGTTTCCAAGCATAACTTTGATGACGGACACTCTGTATATGAACTTGCGAGTGAAGACCACCACGACCACATGGTAGATGTCGATACGGGAAAGATCATAGAGTTTGTAAACCATGATATTGAAAAATTACAGAGCGAGATAGCTGCACAACAAGGTTATGAATTGATAGATCACGAATTGGTTCTATATGTAAAGAAAAAATAGTGGATGACCTCCCCTGTATTTGCAACTGAGAATCATTTCTATTTAAATAGCCACAAAGAATTTAATAGTCTTTGGCAAAGATGACTTCTAAAAACACAATCACCTGCTCTTTATCGGACATGCTGCCAGGAGAAAAAGCAACAGTACTCGGATTCGATCATGATTCCGAATTTACTAAACAACTTCTCCGCCTTGGCTTAACCCCTGGAACTGAAATCACATTAAAACGAAAAGCCCCCCTGGGAGATCCAGTCGAAATAGGCTTTCGTGGCTTTTCACTAGCTATCAGACCTAATGAAGCAAAACAACTGCTCTTGGTGATATCGTGACCACCGTGGCATTAATTGGAAATCCGAATGCAGGCAAAACAACGGTCTTCAATTCACTAACGGGCGGTCATCAACATGTTGGAAATTGGCCGGGTGTCACCGTTGAGAGGAAGACGGGAAAGTACCTACAAGAAAACGACAACTATAAAGTCGTAGATTTACCAGGGGTATATTCTCTGAACCCCGCAGGAACTTCTCCGGACGAAGCAATTGCTCAAAAATATCTGGGCGAACACAGGCCAGATGTCATCGTAAACGTTATAGATGCATCATCTATCAGTCGCGGACTATTTCTCACTACAGAGTTACTGGAGCTTGCTATACCCGTTGTAGTCGCTTTAAACATGACTGATGTCGCGGAGCACCACGGGCTAAAAATTGATGCCCAAAAACTGGCAAACTCTATTAATTGCCCAGTAATCGAACTTGTCGCTAGTAAAAACCAAGGGATTAGAGATCTAAAAGCGGCAATAAAATTAGCTAGGCAAACTACCATGTCTAACTCCCTCGGCTCTCAACTTGGCAGCGAAACCGAGCGTTATGTGCATATCGACAAAATCGTTCACGCTAGCGTTAAACACGTTCCTATATCAAAAACACTTACCGAAAAAATCGATCAACTGGTTCTCAATAAATATTTGGCCTTTCCGATATTCTTAGGGGTGTTATATGCCATGTTTATGTTTTCCATTAACTTTGGGTCGGCTTTCATAGATTTATTTGACGGCTTGGCAGGCGTTATTTTTGTGGACTTGCCTGAATTAGCAATGATTACACTAGGTTTTCCAAGCTGGTCCATAGCTTTTGTTGCTGACGCTGTAGGCGGTGGCATGCAGCTAGTGGCAACTTTTATTCCTGTTATAGGGTGCTTATTTCTTGCACTCTCATTTTTGGAAGATAGTGGATATATGGCTCGTGTGGCCTTCTTGGTTGATAGATTAATGTCCAAACTTGGGCTACCAGGAAAATCTTTCGTCCCGTTGATAGTAGGATTTGGATGCAATGTTCCCGCAATAATGGCTACCCGAACGCTGGAAAACGAGTCTGACAGAATTCTTACTACAATCATGGCTCCCTATATGTCATGTGGTGCACGACTATCTGTGTATGCCCTATTTGCAGCAGCATTTTTCCCAGTGGGCGGACAAAATATTGTCTTTGCTCTTTATCTCATTGGAATCACGGTTGCCGTATTGTCTGCCTTTATTGTCAGGAAACATCTTGTACAGCAGCAAAGTAGTAACTTCTTAATAGAACTACCTGCCTACCATCTGCCCACAATAAAAGGCCTTTCGATCTTGACCTGGCAACGTCTGAAAGGCTTTGTGCTGCGAGCAGGCAAGGCAATCGTTGCAGTTGTGATAGTACTAAATTTGATAAATTCATGGGGTACCGATGGATCTTTTGGTAACCAAGATAGTGAGACATCCATGCTCTCCGAAATCGGCCGAACCATAACCCCTGTATTTGGGCCAATGGGAATACGAGAAGAAAACTGGCCTGCAACGGTAGGAATATTCACGGGAATTTTTGCTAAGGAAGTGGTCGTAGGTACCCTAGATTCGCTTTATGCACCTAAATCCCAGGAAACCAAACCAAACTTAAAAGATAAGATCACGGGAGCACTGAAAACAGTTCCCAACAATCTTCAAAACCTCACTACTCAGCTCGCAGACCCATTGGGCATAAAAATAGAGGAAACAACCAGTTTTTCTGAAACAGCTAGCGCCCAAGGAGTTGAGGTAAAGACCTTAAATAGAATGTACACACTATTTGATGGCAAACTAGGCGCTTTTAGTTACTTACTTTTTATTCTACTGTACATGCCGTGCGTGGCAACAATAGGCGTAATTTTTAAAGAAATTGGTCGTTTTTGGGCAATGTTTAGCACTGTATGGTCCATCACGATAGCTTACTGTTGTGCAGTATTTTGCTACCAGATTGGAAACATCATGGAGACGCCTTATTACTCCATTACCTCCTCCGCAATAACGCTAGCTGTAACTGGGACGATCTTTAGCTATTTAATCTGGGTAGGAAAGAGAAGAAAAAGAAAGTTAATTCCTGTCACCCAAATTAAGTAATTATTATCAAGACACTGGTTCATTATTCGGCTTCTAAAAGCTCTCTGTAGTTTCGCATGTATCGGACGGCTGATAACTGATCACCCTGTATCTCTGATATGCGTGATAAATTAAAATGGGCGTCTGGAATAGATAAAGCATGGCGATAATACTCAGCAGCCTTTCCAACCTCATCAAGCTCATCGTAGATCGTTCCTAAATTATAGAAAGCAAGCTGATGCTCAGCAGAAAACTTGATGGCTAATTCATAATGATGTTTGGCAAGTTTAAGATTGCCTGCCAGTTGCAATAAGCGACCTAGATTGACGTGCGCGTCGGAGTTTTCCGGGTCTAATTGAAGCGCCTTTTGATAAGCTTCTGGAGCCCGCTCAGAATCGACCTCCTCAAGATCTAAGCCAAGATTGTACCAACTCTGACTGTCCATAGCTTCGTTAGCCTGAGCGTTTACTAAATGCTCATTGGCAAGCTCGGCGACATCACCAACCAGCTCAGATACGCTAAAATCTAATTGGCCTTGCCCCGTCTCCGCATCCCAAGCCAAATTCTGATCTCTCACCACAACCCTGTCACCATCAGCATATATTCTAATTGCGGATAGAGATTGCATTCGTTCTAGGCGCTTCTGGAGGTTAAGAAGGATCTTATAGGATTTTCGCGCAGTGACGGCCGACTCAAGCAGGCCCTTTGCGCTTTTCAGTATAACAATATCCTGAAAACTAAACCGATATTCTCCTCGTTCTCCCCGATAAGGATCTAAAAGTCGACGTCTTACGTAGTGTCGTATCTGATGGGGTTCCAATCCGACCATCTTAGCAACTTCTCTAGTAGTATAACCGCTCATATCGTAAGAATTCCCAATTCCATCTAGGAAGTTGGACCCAATCGATTCCATAAAGAGTAGGTTTACATTTAACCTTTATTCTAGACAGGTTACCATGCCTGGCTCTTAAATTTTGGATCCAGAACAGCAGAGTCTAGAGCGGCGCATAAAATAATTTCTAAACTTATCTAGGAGCAAGAGAGCCATAAAAAAATGCCGATAACTATAACCCCTAATAAGAATGATTTTGGAGCTACTATTACGGACATAGACCTATCAAAGACCCCGAAACCAGAGGAATTCCTAAAGATAAAGAATGCTTGGCTTGAATATCAGGTATTAAGTTTTCCAAACCAAAAACTATCGCTTGTTGATCTCGAGCGATTTAGCGAATGTTTTGGAGACTATGGTGATGATCCGTATGTCGCTCCGATCTCCGACCACCAACATATTATAGAAGTGCGCCGAGAACCTGATGAAAAGCCTCCACCCTTCGGGTCATCCTGGCACTCAGACTGGTCCTTTCAGAAAACACCACCCGCAGCGACTATTTTGCTCGGAAAAATAATCCCTCGCTCTGGTGGTGATACTCAGTTTGCGAACGGCTTTAAGGCATTCGAAAGCCTAGACAAAAAACTGCAGGTTGAAATAACTAATCTAACAGCAATCCATAGCGCCAGACGTCCCTACAGTCGAGAAGGTTACGAAGCTTCCGGTGGTCAGCAACGAAGCATGAAAATACTGCCCAGCAATAGCGCTTATGCAGAACAAGAGCACCCGGTTGTCAGAACTCATCCCGAATCAGGGCGACAAGCTTTGTGGATTAATCCTGTCTATACCGTAGGACTAAAGGGCTTATCAAAAACTGAAAGTAAGTCCATATTAGACAACCTGTTCAATCATTATTTGCAAGACAAGTTTATTTATAACCACAAATGGAAGGCAAATATGCTCATCATGTGGGATAACCGATCCGTCATGCACAGAGCTATGGGAGGATACGACGGCCAACTCAGGGTGATGCATCGCACCACCATAGCCGGAGACAAACCCTTCTATTCCAGCGCCTGAGGAGGTACCACAAGGCCAGAAATTAAATGCGTTCTATGATAGTAGCCGTACCCATTCCGCCCCCGGTACACATTGCTACCAACGCTGTTTCTTTGTCCTCCCGCTCTAACTGATCTACTGCAGTACCAATCAGCATGCCCCCAGTTGCTCCAATCGGATGTCCAAGTGCTATCGCACCCCCATCAATATTCATCACATCCCGACTAATATCCATATCCTTAAGAAATTTAAGTACAACTGAAGCAAAAGCCTCATTTATTTCCCATAAATCTATATCTTTTTTAGTCATTCCAGCCTTCTCTAAACATCGTTTAGCGGCGGGAGCAGGTGCGGTGAGCATTATCAATGGCTCTGTACCAGCCGTTGCTGTCATTCTTATTCTTGCTCGTGGGCGAAGACCATGTGCTTTAGCAAAATCTGGACTCACCACGAGTACAGCACTTGCTCCATCTACTACTCCCGATGAGTTCCCTGCATGATGAACGTGAACCAGATCTTTTACGTCAGTATATTTCTCCTTAGCCATTTCATCAAAGGGCTTTGGCCAGCCTTCTACCTGCTGTCTACCCATTTCCAGAAAGGAAGGTTTCAGGTCTCTTAGACTTTCCAGCGTAGTTCCAGGACGCGGATGTTCATCGCGATCCAAAGCCAAGTTCCCATCATCGTCGTATATAGGGATCAATGCCCCTTCAAATCGTTTTTCTTCAATTGATCGCATCGCACGCTCTTGGCTCTCAACTGCATACGCATCAACATCCTCACGACTAAAACCCTCAATAGTAGCTATCAAATCAGCAGAAATACCCTGCGGCACCTGAGGATGAATAGCAGCCAAATGCTCATTATTAGCGTGGAAGCCAGAAGCATGAATAGGCGCATAGCGAGACATGAATTCCACCCCACCACCAATTACGGCCTCTTGATGACCTGACATGACGCCCATTGCTGCAAAAGTCACCGCTTGTTGACCGCTTCCACAGAATCTGTGCAGCGTGACACCGGTAGTAGTGAGAGGCCAACCGGCATCTAATACGGACATTCGGGCTATATCATGCGCGTGATCACCACTTCCCGTTCCACAGCCCGCGACTACATCTTCAATTTCTGCTGGATCAAACCCAACCTTATCCCGCAATCCATTTAATACTTGGGCCATACAACGCTGCGGATGGATATTGCTTAAACTGCCCACGCCAGGTTTGCCTCGGCCTCTAGGCGACCGAACGGCATCAATAATCCAAGCTTCCCTCATCTATATTCTCCTTATTGTAATTTGCCCTCTTAATCTGTGGCTATAATGCCTAAGCTATTTAACGACAGACACTATTGGAAAAAACTGAAATTTTCCAATAGTAACGACTCGAGAACTCTAAGGATACGATAGAAAATACTACGCTGCTAGATTAATACCAGTATGGTGAAATCGTATTTGGGGCCATCCCCGCTTGCTAGCTTCGTTCGCTAACGATGCTTTGGCATTAGTAGCAACTGGTCGGCCAACCATTTCCAGCAATGGCAAATCATCTGCTGAATCTGTATAAAAAAATGCCTTATCCAAGCAGTACTCTGCGAACCCGGAGCCAAATTTACTTTCTACGAACAACATAGCAACCTCCGCTTTGCTGGGACCAAAACATGGCAAAAAGTTACCTGTTATCAATCCATTACTTATTTCTAATTCTGTGCAACAAAGGTTGGGTATGGCCAACTCCTCAGCTACGGGACGCGCCTGATATCGTGTCGCTGAAGTAACTAATACTAACTTATGGCCCAACCTTCGATGAACACTAATCAAATCGCGAGCCTCTTTATATATCTTTCTGAATAGTTTGCGCTGATAGGCTTTTCTGCCAAGTTCTATCAGCGTACTTTCCTCTTGGCCTCGCAGCTGCCGTAATATTGACTCTAGAAGGCCTTCATACGACAACCTACCCACACCATAATCAAAAAAATACGTGCTAGTAGCCGTAAACTCACGGAAAGACATCTTTTTGGCCCTAATTTGCTCAGCAACCAAAGCCACCACGGAATAACCAGAAATGAGAGTACGATCCAAATCAAAGAATGCCACAACATCAGTATCCTTGTTAGCATCGTTCAATGCGGATATGTAATCTGTTAAACCTGCATCCACAAATCGTCCCCTCTCTTACCAGTGCGTTATTCTCTATAATAATCTCAATTTATTACACATCCACTAATCCTATCATCACGGTATTGATAAAAGAGAGTTCTCTCTTCATTCATACCAAATTAAAATTGCATCAGGATGTTGAACTGAATGAAAACCCTTTTAAGTTGGAAATCACTAACGGGTCTGCAATAAACTAAGGTGCTAACTTAAGGAACATACCTGGCGCACCCCTAATATGAATATTAATATACCCGGCCCAACAGGCATGCTGGAAGGAAGGCTCACTTTTGCTAAACAACCCAATAACGAGTTTGCTCTCCTCTGTCACCCCCATCCCCTCTATGGGGGCTCCATGGAAGATTCAATTATAAAGAGCGCTGCCAATATTGCGATTGAAGCAGGGTTTAACGCGATTAGATTCAATTTTCGAGGCACTGGAGCAAGCGAAGGAACCCATCACGGTTCAGAAGAATATCAGGACATTATAGCGGTAAGTAGCTGGGCAAATACCGAATTTTCTGCTGAGAATATAATTTTGGTTGGCTACTCTTTTGGCGCGGCTATGGCATGGAAAGCAGAGTCAAAGGTTACCAATCAATGTAAGACCATACTAATCGCACCGCCTACTCCACTCCCAAAACTGAGCCGAATAGCTAACGAAAAGGTGAAGATTATCGCTGGGACTAATGACCCCTTCTGTGAAATAGATTTGCTCGAAAAAGATCCTCATATAGACCTATTTACCATCGCGAATGCAGATCATTTTTTTAGTGGTGAGGCCCACAACCTTACTAATACGTTGACTGAAATTATCGGAACCCCGTAGAGAATTACCTGGAGCTAGAAAGAGATGCTAAAATAAATAGGGCTAACTGAAACACCTGATAAGTAAACATGTCCAAACAAAAACGCGGCAAGAATTACCAGACCGATGACTAATGCACCCCAAAGCTCTCGAAATTTTAGCTGGGTGCGCCTCTTTAGAATAGCAAGAAAAGGAAGATTTGACGTATGGTAAGAAATAATGCGCCAGGCCGCTGGATATCTCTTACTCTTCTTTTGATCACTTAAAATAGTTCCTAACGAACTTAATAAAAAAAAACTCCCGAAAAAAATAACGGACATAAGGTCACCATTTGCCACTAAGTGAGAAGCCGCCCAAAGCATGATAGCCCATTGCACTGGATGCCGGGTAATTCTATATACTCCGGTAAATAGAGGCCGGCGTTCTACATTTTCCAATTCATTGCCAATAAACGTTTCTACTTTTGTACTCGTATGCAAAAAAGCTCCTACTAACAGAACGGTACTTAAGGACATAAAAAACAGGGGCGTCCAAAGAAATATCAATCGTGGCTCCCATAAATATGCGTACCTTGGAAATTCCGAATAGGCGATAATAAAAAAGGATAGCAATAACACAGAAATAGTTGAAAATATAAGGAAATACCCACGGCTACCAACCGCAGTTATGATGATACTGCGTATAGATCCACTTAATATTAGATGGCTGGCAACAAAGCCAATGCCAACAGATAGAAGCAATAAAGTTTCATTAAGCATAATAAGCAACCCTTTAGGAAATTTTAGCTAAACATAGTTGCTCTAACTTGCCAACTAGATAAAACTAACAGGACACTAGTGAGAACGGAGTAACTATGGATCGATTGAAAGGTAGAACAGCGCTGATAACAGGAGCTGCCCGCGGGCTGGGGGCACAAATTGCAAAGCGCTTTGCAGAAAATGGAGCTTTCGTTTTCGTAAATGATCTAAGTCAAGACTCAGCAGCTCAAGTCGCCAAAACAATTGGGGGAAGAGCCATAGCGTGCGATGTCTCAGATTCAAAAGCTGTAGAACAAATGTTTGCGGAAATAGAAACTAGTTCTAAGAAACTAGATATTCTAGTGAATAACGCAGGGATTAGTGGCATGGAAGGAAATGATAATGCAAAGGAGCGGTATTTAGAGAGCATGGGGGAAACAGATGAAGCTAGTCGGCCCGCCATACTTGATGTCACCGACTCACAATGGCAAAAAATGCTGGACGTCCATCTGAATGGTACATTTTTCTGCAGCCGAGAAGCCGTTCGATTGATGACACATCAAGGTTTAGAGAATTCGCCCGCCTCCATCATTAATATGGGAAGTATTATGGGAACTTTTGGGAGGGATGGAGGAGCCGCATATTGTTCCGCGAAGGGAGGTATACTGGCTTTAACAAGATCACTGGCTCATGAGCTCGCCCCACTAAATATTCGAGTGAACGCCCTTGCTCCTGGCTTCATTGATACAGATATGGTGAAACCATTTGAAGCAATACATCCTAAACTTAAAGCGCAAACACCGCTTGGCAGGATTGGTGAAACCGATGATATTGCATGGGCGGCTTTGTATCTTGCAAGCGACGAAGCTAAATTTGTCACTGGACAAACCATTTCACCGAATGGGGGATTTTATATGAGTCAGTGACTCAAGAAAATTAACTACTAGACAACATAAAGCTACCCGAAGCAGAAGCAACTTTTTCCTCATTGTCTGTGCGAATAGCGATCCCCGACATTTTGACAAGTCGACCCTTACGTGTTTGACAACGGCCCTCCAAGCGCAGCTCAACACCCAAAGGTGATTTCTGTAAATAACGAATCTCTGCTTTCGCAGTAAAACATTGCTTCTTTTGCAACCACATCCAATTTGCCATCACATCATCTAATAAACTAAAAATTATTCCCCCGTGTGTAACATTATCGAAACCAGCGTGATTTTTTCCAGGCGTAAAATACCCGAAGCAGATATCATCCCGAATAGCAAAACTCACATTTAGACCAAAAGGATTATTCGGTCCGCAAACAAAGCAATGATTAGCAGTCGTTTCTGTAGTCATGTTTTTTACCGCAGCAAATCTAAATAGGGATAGTTATGATAGCAAAAGTGAACACGATCGATTCAATTCGCAAAACAGTCGGTGATCTAAAAATAGAGCAACATCGACGAGAGGAAAAGATGCGCGAGTCTTCTGTTGCGCTAATACTTAGAAATAAATCATCGAATATCGAAATACTATTCATAAAAAGAGCCTCTCGAATAGGGGACCCATGGTCAGGTCAAATGGCTTTCCCGGGTGGACACAAAGAAAAGAGCGATAAAACCCTTAGACAAACCGCCGTGAGAGAAACATTCGAAGAAATCAATTTGGACCTATCTTCCGCTAATTATTTTGGTGTTCTGCCAGAACAAAGAGCTTTAGCTCGAGGGAAAAGAATTAACTTAATAATTTCTCCTCATGTGTTCTATATGAAAGATGATCCTGTATTGTGCGCCAATCACGAAGTTGATGAAATTATATGGAGTGATCTAAATCGATTAATTTTAGGTGCCTGCCATGATGTGGAGACATACCGCCTATCTGAGAACGAAATAACCTGCAACGGGTATCGACTGGAAAAAGGCCACTTTGTATGGGGTCTTACCTATCGCATGCTTAAGGACTTTTTCTCTATATTAGATCCAAATTGGAATCCGCCCAAAGAAATCTAGGCGGTATTAGACCTATAACTTGCTATGGCAAGGCCCTTTGCTACAGAAGTAAATGGATCATGATCTACCACTCGACCTGGAAACCTATCCTTTAAAATTTGATTTACGGCAGGAATGAGGCTGGAACCACCAGTTCTCAATACCAGATCCACCTCAGCCATTTTAAGGTTAGCTTTTTCTAGAACATCATCTAATGCCCTTTCTATTTGCTCTAAAAAATCACCGATCAGTTCCTCAAATTCTGCTCTCGTCAGCTGAACAAGCACATCAATTTCAGGAATATCCAATTCGGCATACGCCGAATTAGAAAGTTGGGCTTTAAAGTTCTTAATCTCCTGAAATATAACGTAACCGAGATTCTGTTGAATTAAATCTCGCAATCTTTCAAATTTCTGGGACTGCACATGTCCTTGTGAAATACAATCCATGATAGGTGCTGTGTATCTATTCTGATTAAGTGTATAAGATATAGGCCAGTTTACTAACAATTCCTCATAATCAGAAAATGGAAAGGGAGTATCTATTTGCCTATCCATGCCTCGGCGCTTCCATCGTTCACCCTTACCAAGTAAAGGGAAGAGCAAACAGCGAAAAATTCGTTGATCAATGTGATCTCCACCCAAGGCAACCCCGTGGGTGGCGACAACCTGAAAAGAACCTTGGGTTCTGCGCAAAACACATAAATCAAGAGTTCCTCCACCAAAATCAAAACTCAACAAGCTTTCACCGGCTAGGTCCTGCTTACCCTGCAGATAACTAATGGCTGCAGCTATCGGCTCTGGATAAAATGTTTGCTTTTTTATCCCTGCAAATTTAAAGGCATCAGATAATCTAGAAATAGCTAGCTCATTTCTGTGTTTCTCCTTACCTTCAAAATTTACTGGACGACCTAGATAACCAAAATCCACGGTTGGTGAAAATTTTTCAATGGACTTTCGGATATCCAAAAGCAATGGCGTGATTAACGCCACCAACCGAAAAGCTTGCTCGAACACCATCAAGCGATGGATACTACTATCACCTAGCAATCGCTTCGTGCCACGAAATAATCGGCCCTCAAGCCCACTATCGATAACTGATGCTCCATACATTTTAGTCTTAACGGTATCAACTGGCTCAAAACCTCCACCCATAGACCCGGCAAACTCTGCCGTCTCACCGATCACCTCAGGAACAAGCTCAACCTTCCTACCTGTATTCGATGAAACATAACGCTCAATTGCTTTTTGACCTACAGTAGTAGTGTAACTTTTATCAATATAGAGAGCGGATGGCAGAATCGGCTGCCCTGCTTCTAATGGAACGAGGCTGGTAGTTTTACCATCAAAAATGGCTGCTACAGAATTGGTTGTACCAAAATCAATGCCTACCCCAATAGATCCTTTGGAAACGGGCATTCTAGGGACGCTCAGTGAGCTCATAAGAAATTCCAGTAGAACTCAGTCCACAATAACCATTTGGAATCTTGAACAAATATTGTTGGTGGTATTGTTCTGCAAAATAGATCAAATTATCCACCTTAACCTCAGTAGTAATCATCCCAAAACCTGAGTCTTCTAGGGAATTCTGATATTTGTCCTTGGATTCTATGCATGTCTGGAGTATCCCATCATTTGGGGCATAAATAGCGGATCTATATTGCGTCCCAATATCATTGCCCTGTCGCATACCTTGAGTCGGATCATGAGCTTCCCAAAATGCTTTTAAAAGAGCCTCAAGTGAAACCGTCTCCGGGTAATACACTACTAATACTATCTCCGTGTGGCCTGTTAATCCTGAACATACCTCTTCATATGTGGGGTTCTTAGTAAGTCCCCCCGCATAGCCTACAGCTGTTAAATAAACTCCCTCCATCTCCCAAAAAATCTTTTCAGCCCCCCAGAAACAACCAAGGCCGAAGACAATTTGTGCTGTTTCGGATGGATAAGGCCCTCTTAGCGGCGCCCCCGTAACTGCATTCCCCTCTGATAACGGAATTTCAACACTCCGACCGGGCAATGCCCTGTCTTGATCAGGAATCTTAAGTTTTTCTTCCAATAGCATAATTCAACGCCTATAAATTTGATTAAGAGCCATTCTTACCTTTCATTTCAGTGCAAACAAGTGCTATAAAAAATGTATGAGAATATTAATGCCCATTTTAGTTCTTCTAATAGCTAACGGATGCCAAATTTCAACCGTAAATCAGCTCGATGTGGAATCCGAACGATTAAATATTAAAGAGTCCGAAATTATTAACCTCCGCGAAGCCTACTTTGACTCAAATAATTTCCAAATTGAACAGAAAAGTCTTACCGAACTCGAAAAACAGGTTTTAGCCTTGGTAGAAGATGAACCTCTAAAGCTTGGAGCAATGGGAACCGCAATCCTCGATAGAAACTATGCGAATCTTACCGGCCATTATGCGCTTTTAAAATTTTATCAATATCTCGAATCCCCGGAGGCAACTCTTCATAGAGCTTGGTTGAAAAGTATAAAAAATCTAATGCGATCAAATGCAAACGGTAGTGAAGGTAGACCTCTCCCCGCAGGGAGCATCCATGAAGCTTTTACATACCTTCTGAGCAATGAGGAAACCCCAATTGGATCAATCTACCAAACTAGCAAAAAACGTCCTCTTACCCTATTAGTGCAAACAAAAGACAAAAATGAATCAATCACCACTCATTATTTCAACCTTTCGAAGTCATATTTAGCTGATTCCCGATCAGCAAATCAAAGCCGTAATCAATATTACCCCGCATCTTTTCTGCACCACTTAGCAACTAATGGAGATAGCGCCGCGCAAGCTGCAATCGGAGCATATTTAATAAGCCAACAATCATTCGACACAGCTATCGATTGGCTCAAAGCATCAGCTGGCAATGGTAATTTAGTTGCAAATTCACTACTTGCAGGAATTTTGTGGGATCAAGCTCAGAATGCCCCTGATATTTCAACAAAGAAAATAGCCATGGACCAAGTTGAAAAAAACTACCAACATAGTATTGCATTGGGGTCAATCCATGCGATGCATGCCCTTGGAGTCCTCTATGCACGAGGAGAATATGGTCCGGACAAGCTTCCGGAAGGGCAATCCCTTCTAGAGGAGGCCGCAAATCTTGGTAGCGCGGAATCGGCTCATCTAGTAGCCAGAATTTATGGGCAAATGGATGAAAACTCAGCCAACCGGAAGGCAATGATATCGTTCTACAAAAAGGCCGCGGAACTGGGAAGCGCAAATGCCAAACTAGACTATGCTGCTTACCTTTTAAGCCAAAAACATACCGACCGAAAGGCCATCCAATGGCTGAGCGGTCTTGCAACGACAGAAAATACTAGGGCGATGCTATTACTTGGATACTTTTCAGCGCATGGTCTAGGAGTAGAACAAAGTGATAGCAAAGCATTCTATTGGTTCAAAAGGGCTGTCGCTAAGGATCCAACCGACGCTTTCATCGTTAACGAGGTTGCCTGGACTCTCTCCGTCACTAAGATGAAGAATCCTAAAAGAATTAGATTCGCTACTCGAGCCATGAACAAACTAATGAGAAAAAACCAAGAAGCTTTATCTGAACCAGCATATTTAGATACATGGGCGGCAACCTATGCCGCAAAAGGCGATTTTCAGCGAGCGATATCGATTCAAGAAAAAGCAATCAATCTGATTCAGGATACTGAGATTTTACCGGTTCTAAAATCTCATCTAGACTTATTCCGAAACCGAGAAGCTATCCTAGAAAAAATACGTTAATGGAAGACTTTCTCAACCAATTTTTGTCGAACACGGTAAAGTTAATTGACGTCCGATCTCCATCCGAGTTCGATAGAGGGTCAATGCCCAAAGCCAAGAACTTCCCCATTTTAACTGATTCCGAACGACATGAAATCGGGATCATTTACAAACGGTCTGGAAAAGAAAAAGCAATTCAAGCTGGAAAAAAATTAGTTAGCGGTCCAATTAAAGAGCAACGGGTAGATTCATGGATCAATTTCATCGGTGAGCCTAACAACTGTTGGATATATTGCTGGCGCGGTGGCCTAAGATCAGAAATCGCTCAACAATGGATCAAAGAACGGGGCGTTACAATTCCAAGACTAAAAGGTGGTTTCAAAGCTTTAAGAAACTATTTTATGAGTGTCCTAGAAAATGCCCCATCGCAAAAATCCTGGTACGTGTTAGGTGGCCGAACTGGATCAGGAAAAACTTTACTTATTCGAGACCGACACCACTTGGATAGCATCGACTTAGAAGGGTTGGCAAACCACCGAGGCTCAGCATTTGGAGACCTACCAGATACCCAACCCACTCCAATAAATTTCGAAAACTATCTTGCAACCGCTTTCCTTCAGCATCCCACAGAAAGAGTCTTGGTAGAAGATGAAGGCCGAACTATTGGTAGACTCGCCATACCAACAGCTTGGTACAACCATATGCGGTCAGTACCACTAATAATTATGGAAACCCCTTTCCTAGAGCGAGTGCAAAATATCAAACAGGAGTACGTTGTAGAACCGCTCAGCCAAGGGCGTAATAAGAATGAACTACACGAGCATTACCAAAATTCACTGAAAAAGATTAGCAGAAGACTAGGAGGACTAGGCACAAAACGAATAAGACAGTGTATGAAAGAAGCTTTTAAAACCAACGAGCACGAATCATGGATAGCTGAACTACTTAATTCCTACTATGATCCAGCTTACGACTACCAAATCGCAAAAAAAACCTCGAGGATCGTATTTCAAGGAGACGATCGAGAAGTCGGAGAATTTTTAGACGAGTTGCATGATTGAACCTACAGAATCCCAAACTGACTTGAAAAGCTAGCGGTTGTTCGATTAGATAAGTTTTTGTTACTTATAGTTGCATTATTTGTTACTTAATGTAACATATCATTGTCGATTCGGTGAGGGATGCCCTTCCCCCTCCCCTTCCCCTGGGCGTCCCTCTTCGTACCGACATACACTTAAAGGCACAAAATTAAAAGCCTAAGTTGAATTAGCCCCTTTTATCCGCTATCTGACTTACCAATAACAAAACCAAATCTCAACCCATCGATCTCCACGTGCTCTTGTTTGCCGCTGGAACCAAAGGTCAAACCTACTGCCAAAGTTTCTTTCATTACATAATCCTTATGCTCTTCCATGGCCTGAATCAACTCAGCATCTGCCTCATATGTGATCGAAATTCTATCCGAAACATGCAACCCCAAAGTCTTTCTTGAATCCTGTATACGCCTCACGATTTCTCTTGCATAACCGCCACGTATAAGCTCTTCGGATAGCTCGCAATCTAACTCAATTGCAATTTGTCCATCCGAGACGACATCAGAATCGCCCAATGCCTGCTGGCTAACGATAATTTCTTGTTCTGTAAAACTCCCCCTCTGAATTACTATAGACTTTTCCTCTAAAAATCTATCCAGCTGTTCTGGGGCAAGCTGCTTAATCAGAGCCTGAAATTCCTTCATTCTATTTCCCAGTCTCTTTCCTAAAAGAGGGAAATTAGGTGTAGCCACCTTAGCAATATAATCGCTTTCGTTGGAATCATATGCTACAGAAAGGACATTAAGCTCTACCTTAATATACTCCTCTAACCTTCTAAGCTCTTGGAGCATCCGTTCATCACGCGCAATCAACGTGATTTTTTTAAGCGGCGTCCTGAGTCCTATTTTTACTTCCTCGCGCTTCTGTCTTCCAAGAAGTACTACCCTTTGCATAAAAGCAACTGATTCCTCTAATTCCAATCGAATTAACTTTTCCTCAGACTCCGGATAATCGCATAGATGCACCGACTCCGAACTTTCCAACACCCCATCAAAACCTATCAATTGAGAATAGATATATTCGGACAGAAAGGGGGTAAAGGGGGCCATAACTTTAGATAGCTCGAATAGGGCTGTATATAGAGCATTGTAGGCCGCCACTTTATCCTGAGTTAGACCGTCTCCCCAAAACCGAGATCGATTAAGCCTAATATACCAGTTAGTGAGATCTTCGATAAAAGCAAAAAGCTGAGGTACAACATTGTACAATCGATAGGCTTCCATTTCTTCAGCGACTCTACCTTTTAGGGTCTGCATGCGAGAAATAATCCATTGATCTAAGATATTTGCATCTGCAACTGCACCCTGACCACTAACCCAATTATCAATCTCAGCATAGGTTTTGAGAAACGAAAACGCATTATACCAAGGCAGTAGCACGCGCCTCGTCATGTCTCGAACTCCATGGTCAGCAAATCTCTGCTCTTCGCCTTTCATAAGGCCGGAATTGATGAGATATAGTCTAAGAGCATCGGCTCCATACTCCTCCATCAGATCATCCGGAGCAGTATAGTTGCGTAAACGCTTGGACATCTTTTTCCCATCCTCGGCCATCACCATTCCGTTTACGATAACGTTTTGAAAAGCTGGTTTATCGTATAGAGCTGTAGACAACACAGTTAGCGTATAGAACCAACCTCGGGTTTGGTCTAAGCCTTCCGCAATAAACTCTGCTGGAAAGCCAGATCTAAATATATCTTCTCCTTCAAAGGGATAGTGCAGTTGAGCATAGGGCATAGACCCAGACTCAAACCAGCAATCGAAAACCTCTTCAATACGGCGATAAACTCCCGGCTCACCCTTAATCTGAAAGGTTAGTGGATCTACGTGCTCCCTATGAAGGTCGCCAAGGCGATGCCCGGTATAGTTAGCCAACTCATCAATAGACCCAATGCAAATCTCTCTTCCCGTCTGATCGTTAATCCAAATAGGGATTGGCGTCCCCCAAACTCGATTTCGGGAAATCGACCAATCAATGGCATTTTCCAGCCAATTACCAAACCTACCCTGTTTAATATGTGATGGCACCCATCGAATTTCTTCATTATTTGCAACAAGTCGATCAACGATATCAGTCACGCGCACATACCAAGACGGGATAGCTCTGTATATCAGCGGTGTATCGCTTCGATAACAAAAGGGATAACTATGCTGAATAACCTCCTGCCGATAAAGAAGACCTTTTTGCTTAAGAAATTTTATAATTTCCTTATCAGCGTCTTTGACATACTGGCCAGAGAAATCCGAAACTATGTCGGTAAATAACCCGTGCTGATCAACTGGAACAATACCGACTGAAATACCTGCAGCCATACATATGCGGTAATCTTCCTCTCCAAACGCCGGCGCCTGATGCACTAAACCTGTGCCACTATCTGTACTGACATAAGCATCAGATAGAATAACGAAAGCTCCTTCCGCCTTTCTATCTGAGAAATAGGGAAATAACGGCTCATAGTACCTACCTACTAGGTCGGCCCCTTTGACGCGCTGCTCAATATCTAGCAAACCATAAGCCGCAACTCGCGATTCCGCCATATAGATTGACTTATCTAAACTCTGATCTCGAACTAAAACATAATCGATATCGGGTCCAACGCATACCGCCAAATTGGATGGCAAAGTCCATGGCGTTGTAGTCCAAACCGACAAATAGGCATCTTCATCAGCTAATTTAAACAATACAGTAACAGCCGGATCCTGGACATCAAGATAGTTCTGATTGGCTTCAAAATTCGAGAGCGGAGTACCCAAGGCCGTGGATACGGGCATGACCTTGACCCCACGATATATAAGACCTTTCTCCCAAAGCTGCTTGGCAACCCACCAAACTGACTCCATATACCAGGAATCCATCGTCTTATAGTCATTATCAAAGTCTACCCAGCGACCCAGCCGACTAATTGTCTGGCGCCACTCTGATACATACCTCTGTACGATTGCTCTACATTCGTCGTTATATCCGGATACGCCCATCTCTTCTACTGCTTGAGAAGCCGTCATATTTAGTTGCTTGTCAATTTCGTGCTCAATTGGTAGCCCATGACAGTCCCACCCAAACCTTCTAAGGACATACCGGCCCTTCATCGTCCAATATCTAGGAACAATATCTTTAATTGTACTTGCAACAATGTGCCCATGATGTGGAAGACCAGTTGCAAAAGGAGGGCCATCGTAGAAAATATACGGCTCACTAGAATTAGTTTGCCTAAGAGTCTTCTCAAAAATTCGATTTGCCTCCCAGAACGCGAGAATATCGTGTTCCATTTCGACAAAAGAAAAACCGGAGCTCTTTGTAGTTGTTCCTGACATGTTAATCCAGAAAGCTTATTAAATGCCGCGCATTGTAACCCCATTGCGCGCTGGCCGTTAGATGTCTAATCTCCTAAACAGCAATTCTTTAGAAAATAGGAGAAATAATGGAACTTGGAGCTGTATTTCCTCATAACGAAATTGGGGACAACCCTAAAGACCTCAAAGATTACGCACAAGGCCTCGAAAGTTTAGGGGTCAACCATCTCCTAATATATGATCATGTCCTGGGCGCCGACCCAAATCGGCCAGGCGGTTGGAGCGCCCCTTACGACAAAGATACAGCTTTTCATGAACCGTTAACTACACTTTCATTTCTCGCAGCTGTAACTGACAATTTAGAGTTTATAACTACAATTCTGATTCTGCCTCAACGCCAAACAGTGCTTGCAGCAAAACAAGCCGCCCAACTGGCAATTCTATCCAAAAATCGATTTAGAATGGGAATAGGGACTGGTTGGAATGAAATCGAGTACGAAGGCCTTAACGAAAACTTCAGGAACCGCGGGAAACGCCAAGCGGAGCAGGTTGACTTGATGCGCACGCTCTGGGAATCGGATAGCGTAACGTATAAAGGACAATTCCACACTATTGATAAAGCTAGCATCAACCCCCGCCCGAGCTTACCTATACCGATTTGGTTTGGAGGCTCTGCTCCGGCTCTTTTGGAACGCTGTGCTATTCTTGGTGATGGCTGGATACCTCTAATGGGAGCAAACGAAGCAGCGGAAAAATGTATAAACACCCTAAAAAAGCACCGGCAAGCAGCCGAATTATCCTGGGAAAGCTTCGGAATACAGGCACAAGCACAATTTGCTGGTGGGAATGCACAAAGGTGGAAATCCCATGCGGAAAAATGGAAGAAAATGGGTTGTACACACCTGGCCGTTGCGACGCACAACGCTGAAGAAACCAATATCAAAGGACATCTGAACCGAGTTGAAGAATATCTCAAGGCAGTCGGCTAAACGAACTGGGGTATGAGTCTATATGTCAAATAAACGGACTTCATATCTTTGGTACCTGAGCGGATCAAGCCTCTGGATGGCTGGAGCAAGTCTTCAGGGCTTCCTTTTTACTTGGCTCATCGTAGGAATCTTGGAACGCCCTGCAGACGAAGCTGGCTTAGCGCGCTCTCTGGCCGAATTTCCTCCTCTAATAATGCTACTGTTAGGAGGAATAGTTGGCGATAGAGTCAATGGGAAAACTTATCTGAGTTTAATGCACATTTGCATCGCTATTCCACCACTTATAATCGCAACAATCTATTATTCGGGCAATCTTGGCTATTGGTGGGTCGTTTGCTTCGGAATGTTAATGGCTGGCATACAATCACTAAGCGATCCCGCTAGACAAGCGGTTATAAGCCGGGTGGCGCCGTTCGACATTCAACGAGCTGTAACTATTATGGTCATATGTACAACTTTAGTTGGTCAAGTAGGCGTCTATATTGGAGGGCAACTAGAAGAACTTGGGTTGGAGCTCGTCCTAATCTTGCAGTCTATTTTGTTTCTGTTAGGACTTGGTGCTATTCGTCGCCTTCCAGATTTACCACCTCCAAGTCATCACTCTTTAGAAACTAGACCCAAAATCTCTGAGGGAATAAAAATAGTCTGGCGTACCCCCCTAATCCGCAACTTAATCAGCCTAAATTTTATCTCCAGCCTATTTAATGCTGGTGCTTATATCATCGGACTGCCATTTATCGTTCGAGAAGTTTACCAGGGAGATGCTTCACTTTTCGCTCTCATAATGATTGTCTTTTCACTAGGTAGCATTAGCTCCAATATCATTTTATTACTTTTTATGCCGCTGAAATATCCAGGCAGACTTTACTTAGTTTTACAATTAACAAGGATTGTGATTCTCGGCCTGCTTTTGCTAAAACCAGAGATCTGGATGTTTTTCCTGTTAATGATTGCTTGGGGGTTTAATATGGGGATTACTAGCACCATTGTAAGAGCAACAATTCAAGAGCTCGCAGATGAAGAGCATCGCGCTCAAATTCTTTCGATTTTGCTATTAAGCTTCGTGGTCTCATCACCAATCAGCTCGATATTATTAGGCATACTGATAGCAAACAGCTCGCCGCTCACGGCCTTGTTACCCGGCATAGGTATATCGCTATTGATTTTTATTTTCGGCTATAGATATACAACTTTATGGCATTACGAATCTGCCAACGTCAGCTAACTGCCAGAGAAAATATGTCAAGAAACCACGTACTAAAGAAGATCATCAAAATAAATTAAGTTAAAATCTAACTTTTCCGCAGGAGAAATCAAGTTGGAGCAATTTCCAACAAAAAAAGAAGTCGTGTCTTTGGAAAACGAATCCCTAATCCTAGTTGATTCTAGTGATAGAGAGCTGGGATTTTTGGAAAAGCACAAGTGCCATGATGGATTGGGAAAACTCCATAGAGCCTTCTCAGTATTTATTTTTAATAGCAGCAAGGAGCTATTGATCCATCAACGAGCCCGGTCCAAAAGACTATGGCCTAATTATTGGACAAACAGCTGCTGCAGCCACCCAAGACAAGGAGAGCCTATACATGACGCTTTATCACGGAGACTCTCGGAAGAACTAGGCCTGAAGAGCACCCTTAAATTTATTTATAAATTTGAGTATCAGGAGACATACAAGAATAAAGGCGCAGAACATGAACTTTGTCATGTTTATGCTGGACAAACAGAAAAAGAACCTATAATTAACGTAACGGAAATCCAAGATTACCGATGGATACTGCCTGAAGATTTACTCAAGGAAATTAAACAAAATAGCGAGATATTTACCCCGTGGTTTCTAATGGAACTTGATCGGGTTCTCGATGATTACCTCCCAATTATAGCTAAAAAAAAAGGACCTAAATTTGCAGAAGAAACAGCTAATTGATCACCAAGTAGGAATAAGCGGATTTTCCTCCTATATACCACCATATAAAATAGATCTGTCAGACTGGTGCAAATGGAGGGCAAACGATTGGAATAAGATACGAACCGTAGTGGGATCCAGCTTTCGAATGCGAGGACCAAATGAAAACGCATACACCATGGCTGCTACTGCGGTACTACGACTAATTGAGCAGTATAAAATAGACCCTAGTCGTATCGGCTATCTTGCTCTTGGAACCGAATCAAGCACTGACAATTCCGCGGGGGCAATAATTGTCAAAGGAATGGTAGATAAAGCTCTGGCCATTAAAGGTAAAACCCCAATTAATAGAGAATGTGAGGTTCCGGAATTCAAGCAGGCCTGCCTTGGAGGCATGTACGCCATGAAAGCGGCAGCTAGGTATTTAATGTTAGATGGACAGGATAAAATTGGGATCGTTGTATGCTCAGATATTGCGGAGTATGAACTATATAGTTCAGGAGAGGCGACCCAAGGTGCGGGCGCAATTGCCACGTTATTAGAAACAAACCCAAAACTCCTAAATCTAGAACTTGACTGCAGCGGAAGTTCATCAGACTACAGAGGCCCTGATTTTCGAAAGCCATTTTTTAGATTCATGCAACAAATTCCTGGAAGCTACGGTCAACCAAGGGATTTTCCTATTTTCAATGGGAAATATTCTACGATCTGCTACATAGATGCAGTGTTGACTGCACTCAGAAGCATGTTTAACAAAATTGACGTTGAACCAATAGATTTTATCCGAAACACGGCTGCAACCTTTCTCCACCGACCTTATCAACGTATGGCCGAAACAGGTTTAATAATGACCTATTTTTTAGCGCTGGCGCTGGGAAACTCCCCGGAGGAATATTACGAACTGCATAGATACGCTGAAAGCGGGAACGCGACGGCTCAAGAACTTAAGGAAGAACTACTAGGCACAAACTCAATCAGCACAGATTTTATGGACTATGGTGTTACCAATCAGACGTTTTCTCGATCACTTCAAGCAGCTCAACACTTTCGTGATAGCGAAGAATTTAGCAGATTAATGACATCTTTAGGGCTGGAGCAAATGAAACAAGTTGGCAATTTATATACCGCCTCATTGCCAAGTTGGATAGCGGCAGGCCTCGAAGAGGCCGTCAGCAAAAAGATACAGCTTGAAGGCCAAAGAATCCTCACTATCGGCTACGGTAGTGGTGACGCAGCCGAAATAATGCCCATGACGATTGCTCGAGAGTGGGAGGTCGCCAGTAATCAAATAAAATTTGAAGAGGGTTTGAGGAACTATAGAAACGTGGACCAACAAACCTATGCTGCGCTGCACAAAGGCGAGATCACTGAATTGGAACTTGTTAAGCAATCCGAGGTTTTCTATATACAGAAAATAGGCAGCCGATCAAAATCGTTTGACGATCTCGGAATGGAATATTATGAATTTAGCTAGCCGCTTGTAAACTCAGAGCACATTAGCCTAGATGCGAGTGCTAAGGTTATCGTATAATCAGGACAACTAAATGTTGTATCTTGCAACCACTAACGAGAGAGTAAGAAATGGAACTAAAGGACAGCAATACTTTACAAAACCTAAAAGATGCCTTCGCTGGCGAATCACAGGCCAACCGACGTTATCTCTATTTTGCAGCCAAAGCTGATGTCGAAGGAGAAAATGATGTGGCAGCAGTTTTTCGCTCAACAGCTGAAGGCGAAACAGGCCATGCCCATGGCCATCTAGAATATATGGAAGCAGTAGGTGACCCTGCCACAGGTCTTCCGATAGGATCAACTGGTGACAATTTAAAAGCAGCAGTTGCGGGCGAAACTCACGAGTACACCGATATGTACCCTGGTATGGCAAAGACAGCTAGGGATGAAGGATTCGATGAGATTGCCGATTGGTTTGAAACCTTAGCAAAAGCAGAGCGATCTCATGCCAACCGGTTTCAAAAAGCACTAGATGGCATGGACTGAAAACAAACACAATTGCTTTGTTTATAAGGGGGTCTGAATCGACCCCCTTTTTTCTAAAACGACTATAAACGGAGATTGATATCAAAGAAGGAAATTTACAAGCCCCTGACAGACAACCTCTGGACTGGAAAAACCCAATGTTCTTAGACCAAGATGCCCTGAATGGGGAGCTAGAACGGGTATTTGATATATGCCATGGATGCCGGCGCTGCGTCAGTCTCTGCGACTCCTTCCCAACATTATTCGACCTTATAGACGAATCCGATACTCTCGAAGTAGACGGTGTAGATAAGAACGATTACCAGAAAGTATCAGACCAATGTTTTCTTTGCGACCTTTGCGCCGAAACCAAGTGCCCTTATCTACCACCGCATGAATGGGCAGTCGACTTCCCTCACTTAATGCTACGAGCCAAGGCTTATAAATTCTCAAAAGGCAAAACTAAATGGCGAGACAAAATAATCACAAGCACCAGTAAGACGTTTAGAGCAATTAATACCCCTGGAATTAGACAGGCATCAAACGCACTCGCAAACAACAAAATTGCAAGAAAAGCAGGCGAGTTATTTTTCGGAATTCATTCCGAAGCACCCATTCCAAAATTCCAAAAAAAGCCCGTGGATTTTCAACTAAAAGAATCTTTAATTCCCATAGCTTCAGAGAAAACTAGGGGGAAAGTTGCAATTTTTTCAACTTGCTATGGTGAAAATAATGAGCCCGTTATCATCGAAGACATGTTGGCCGTTTTTGAACATAATTCAATTAAAGTAAAAATTATTAATGACGCAACATGCTGCGGAATGCCAAAACTAGAACTTGGCGACTTAGTAGGAGTGGAAGATCTTAAAAATTCTAACCTTCCTATATTGAACGATTTGGTTAATGACGGCTACGACATTATCACCCCAATTCCATCCTGCACACTGATGTTCAAGCAAGAGCTGCCTTTGATGTTCCCTGAAGATAACGATGTTAATTTCCTCAAGCCTGCATGTTTTGACCCCTTCGAATACCTTATCCTCAGACATAAAGAGGGCTTGATCAAAACCAATTTTAAGCATTCCCTCGGAAAAGTAGCCTACCATGTTGCATGCCACCAAAGAGTTCAGAATATCGGCGCCAAAACTAAAGAGTTTTTAGGCCTCATCCCCGATACCGAGATAGAAGCGATCGAGAGATGCTCTGGCCACGATGGAACATACGCAATCAAAAAAGAAACCTACAACAAAGCCAAAAAAATTAGTCGTCCAGTAGTTAACAAAGTCAAGCAAATTGAACCCGATAGTTTTGGTTCAGACTGTCCTATGGCTGGAAGGATGATAGCTCATGGGATTGATGAGGGGGAAGCTGAACATCCAATTTCAATGGTAAGAAGAGCATACGGAATCTAAATTGTGAGAAAACTAACCCGCAAAGATATATGGAGCCTGGAAGAATACGCGAATATTAGAGAAAAATTCCGCAAGGAAATGATGCAACACAAAAAAGCAAGGCGAATACCAATCGGCCCAAATGCCACTTTGATTTTTGAAGATGTCTCGACGGTGAAATATCAAATTCAAGAAATGCTAAGGGCGGAACGAATCTTCGAAACAAAAGAGATTAATGAAGAACTTGAAGCCTATAATCCTTTAATCCCCGACGGAAAGAACTTTAAAGCTACTTTTTTTATCGAGTATGCTGACGCTGAAGTTCGGCGTGATAAGCTAGCGAAACTGGGAGGAGTAGAACATAAGGTTTGGATCCGTATTGGACATGGAAATAAAATCTATGGCATAGCCAACGAAGATATGGAACGTAGTGACGGAACCAAAGCTGCTGCAGTTCACTTCCTACGTTTTGAACTTAATCCAGATAATATTGAAAAAGCAAAGGACGGACAAGATATAGAGATTGGCATTGATCACCTATTACTAACAGGATCTGTAACCCTCAATGATCAATCACGAAAGAGTCTCGCTTCGGATCTTAAATAACAACATTTGAACTTAAAGAACTCATCCAAGAATTCATGATTTGGACCAAAACAAATTGCATCCTATACCCCTAAATACTATAAGAGGCCTTAATTATGTCAGATTATAAAGTCGCCGATCTCAGCCTAGCAGAATTTGGTCGCAAGGAAATATCTTTAGCTGAAATAGAGATGCCTGCACTAATGGCTCTGCGCCAAAAATATCATGATGAACAACCACTAGCGGGAGCTAGAATCATTGGCTGCATACATATGACCGTGCAAACTGCAGTCCTAATAGAAACGCTAGTAGACTTAGGAGCGGAAGTCCGATGGTCATCTTGCAACATTTTCTCAACACAAGATCATGCCGCAGCAGCTATAGCCAAACAAGAAATCCCGGTTTTCGCCTGGAAAGGTGAAACGGAAGAAGAATACGAATGGTGCATAGAACAAACTATTCTTAAAGATAATGAGGTTTGGGATGCCAACCTCCTACTAGATGATGGGGGTGATTTAACCCTAATGATTCATGAAAAATATCCAGAAATGCTAAAAACAATACATGGTGTGAGCGAAGAAACGACTACCGGTGTGCACCGGCTGATCGAGCTACTAGAAACAGGTAACCTTAAGGTCCCAGCCATTAACGTTAATGACTCTGTTACAAAATCCAAGAATGATAATAAATATGGTTGTCGGCACAGTCTAAATGATGCCGTAAAGCGAGGGACCGACATGCTACTCTCGGGCAAAAGAGCCTTAGTGATCGGTTATGGTGACGTAGGAAAAGGCTCTGCTCAAAGCTTAAGACAAGAATCTATGATAGTGCGAGTTGCAGAGATAGATCCAATTTGTGCCATGCAAGCATGCATGGATGGATTCGAAGTAGTCTCCCCTTACCTCAATGGCCGAAATACCGGAAATATTAACGACATTGATGTTCAGCTAATGAGAGACACGGATCTGCTAGTTACCTGCACTGGCAACAGTAATGTTTGTGATTCAAACATGCTCTCTTCCATAAAATCAGGGGCTATAGTCTGCAATATTGGACACTTCGATAACGAGATAGATACTAATTTTATGCGAGAAAACTGGAACTGGCTTGAAGTTAAAGACCAGGTCCACCAAGTGTTTCGGAGCAACGAATCGAATGACTTTCTTATCCTATTATCTGAAGGCAGATTAGTAAATCTAGGAAATGCTATGGGACATCCATCACGGGTAATGGATGGCTCCTTCGCAAATCAAGTTCTTGCACAAATGCATCTCTTCGAACAAAAATGGGCCGATCAACCAGAAACCCAAAGGGCACCAATCTCTATTGAAATCCTACCAAAAAAGCTGGACGAAGAAGTTGCTGAATTGATGGTCGCTGGATTTGGTGGCGTCGTAACAAAACTAACTGTGGATCAAGCAACCTATATTGGGGTGGATCAGGATGGACCGTTTAAGCCCGAAACCTACAAATACTAACCTGTTAAATATTAATAACTAGTACACACCATTAAGCTTGGAATGATCCCAAGTAATATAGCGCTCAGGAGCAAATTTAAGTAGCACCCTCTTCCTTGCATTTTCTGCTACTGACTCCCTGGCCTTCACCTGTTCCTCCTTGGATAACTTTTTGCCTCGAGAAGATATGAGAACAAGTCCATCGCAGACAGATTCAAAATCATCGATAACTTCTGTATTCGCATAAATCAAAACGGCTTTTAATTCAGAATAAACCTCTCCAGTCTCTACAAGTAGCGAAGCTCTCGGGTCTCGGCGCCAATTTAAAACCTTCTGTGATTTACTGAAAGTTGTGCAATATAACAAACCTGCATCATCTACCGAAAACCACATCGGCATCGGATGAGGATATCCATCTACGCCATTTGAAACTATAATCAAGGTTCTTTGAGCAGCTAAAAATTCCTGGACTTCGGAGTCTGTGAGTCCTATAAGTTCTCTGCGGGATGGCATATTGACCTCAAAATCATGTAACAGTAAATTCTTGTAGCAACAGTCTAACTCAAAAGATAGCACCACAAGTCCAAAAACTAATTCTTACAATCATTATACCAACGGATGAAGAAAAAAAATCCGATCCGACAATTTATTAAGCACCAAGCCCTAAAACAAGATCATCATCGTTGGCTTGAGACCTATAGGACACATCTAACGGGATGGCCTATTTTTTGTGACTTAATGCTTAAAATGCACTCTATCTCTATGAATTCTATAGGTGACGACAGAAATACCCATTCAGTACACACTTACTTTTTCCCTAAACAAATGAAGGTTATAAACCAAGTAGAGTACGAGCTTGCGGAAATTCGAGATGGCAGAACTTTTGACACTAGAGATGGAAAGGCGCTTATAAATAAAGATCCAGTACTAACAATGTTGTCATCTTACCATACGACTGAAAAGGGACCAAAACACCAAATAGCCTTATCAGACCAACCAAACTTAAAGGATGCTAACATCGAAAAAAACATATACCTGCCAAATTATTTTACTCGAACAACAGAACCGGAAAACACATCAGATACTCCGTGCTTATCAATCCGCTCTCACAATCATTTTAAAGCAGATCTAAAAACAGCTTGCTGGACTAGATGGGAGGGAAATCTACCGGAAGAAGCACAATTTCATCAATGCATTTTCTCCGCTATGACAACATATTTAGCACTAGATTTAGGAGAGGACAGCACAATAAAAGAGCCTCCTATTAGCAGCATATCAATTTGGTTACATGCTGGGATTCCAATAAAGCAATGGTTGCTGTGGATCTCTGAGGGGTCAAAGCAAGATGCTCTCCGGAGAACCAGCGTCTATACAGAAGATGGAACGATAGTTGCCTCTGTTGCCACACAAAATAAACTTTAACGCTGAATTCTATTTCCTATACATAAGAAGCTACCCCAGCGATAATAAAACCTCGTCTAATGATCATTTAATAGAGGTAAATACATCATGGGAGAAGTAGCGCCCAAGATCGAAGAGCTGACACAGTCGGTGGAAATGGTAACCAGCTCGCTTGAAGCACACCAGTATATTTGCAGCCCGCAAATAGCAACGGCGGTATATCTGGCATACCACCTAAAAAAACCAATACTCATTGAGGGCCCTCCAGGCGTTGGGAAAACTGAGTTAGCTAAGACCACAGCTACAATGCTATCTCTCCCCTTGATCCGCTTACAATGCTATGAAGGTTTAGACGAAGCTAAAGCCATCTACGAATGGAAGTATGGAAAACAACTTCTGTACACTCAAGTTCTAAAGGAAACGCTAGATGATGTCCTTGATGGCGCATCCGGTTTTTCCGAATCTGTTAAAAAACTTCACGAATTTGGGGATATCTTTTTCTCGGAAGAATTCTTGGAACCCAGACCTTTACTTAAGGGATTGAGAGAAGAAAACGGCTGTGTGATGTTAATAGATGAGGTAGATAAATCTGATCACGAATTCGAATCGTTACTTCTGGAAATTCTGTCCGACTTCCAAATCTCAATACCGGAAATCGGAACAATAACGGCCACTAACCAGCCACCCCTAATTTTTTTAACGAGCAACAATACTCGAGAGGTTTCCGATGCATTAAAAAGAAGGTGCATTCACCTATACATACCTTTTCCCGATTCTGAACTTGAGCAGAAAATCATCCAAGCAAAAGTGCCTGATATTGCGCCAGAATTAAGGAACCAATTGGTGGCTTTTATCCAGGAACTGAGGTCCTTAGATCTGAAAAAAGCACCTGCAATCAGCGAAACAATCGACTGGGCCCGAACATTGCTTTTACTCCATGCTGAAAGCTTAGAACCAGAATTAGTACGCGAATCACTTAACGTGATTTTAAAGTTCCAGGAGGACATAGATAGCGTTCAATCTGAGATCCAAAGTCTGACTAACAAAATAGCCTCTTAGCTAATGGAAGAACCCTTAGTAAATTTCATCCGAGCTCTGCGTAACGCTGAGGTAAGAATATCAACGGCGGAGACATTGGACGCGATGAACGTCCTAGAACTAGTCGGGTATAAAGACAAAAACCAATTAAAAAGGTCCTTATCGCTGATTTTACCGAAAACACTCGATGAGAAAGAGATATATGAAACCTGCTTCGAGCAATATTTCTCATTTGATGAACTTACAGGAGCTATTGTTCCTAATGGATCTTCGGCAGATTTGGAAAGCCAGGCGGCCGATGGAGGGGATGGTTCGTCTGGCGGGTTAATAGAGACACAAGAACAGACAACAATTCACAGCAACGAAACAAAAAACAAGAAAAGAAAAAGAAAATCAAAAGCTACTAATAAGATTAGCTCCTTAGATGAAACAGAAATAGGCCCTGGTCCAACATCGAATCCGCAATCTGTATTGGGAAAACTACTTGTAACAAATTCATCCGTGGAACTCACTCTTGCTATGACAAAAGCAGCGGAAGAGATAAACATCCGCGAGATTGAAGTTTTCACTCAAAAAGGCCTATACACTAGAAGAATTATGGACAAAATGGGGCTAACCGAACTAAATCAAGAGATATCAAGTCTGCGTAACAGCGAACTGCTTCCGGATTTGCGTTTAGCACAAGCCCTTGCCCGTCAAATAGAAGTTCTCCGAGAACAAGTTCGAGATTACGTGGAAAAACAATTTTTACTTAACGCTGATAAAACGGGGCGTCGACTTAGGGAGGATCTCTTACGTAAAGTAAAATTGTCGAATATTGAACACCGAAATTTCAGACTCACTCAAGAGATCGTATTTCGTATGGCCAAAAAACTAGTCGCTTTGCACTCTCGACGAAGGAAATATTTCAAAAAGGGTCAGCTAGACATCCCAAGAACTTTGAGGCGCAATATGGCCTACGATGGCGCAATATTTGATCTCCACTGGAAATCTGTCAAAGTTGATAGGCCAAAGGTATTTGCAATTTGCGACGTGTCTGGCTCGGTCTCAAATTACGCTAGGTTCATGCTTATGCTCCTTTATAGTCTGGAAGAAGTTATGCCCAAGCTCCGAGCGTTCGCTTTTTCATCGGACTTAGCTGAGGTAACTGAACTTTTCCAAAGAAATGATATAGAGGCGGCGATCTCGAAGACACTGAGAGACTACAGTGGGGGCTCCACAGATTACGGTCAAGCATTTACCGATTTCCGAAAAGCCTGTTTGGATGATCTAGACAAAAGAACAACAATTATCATTCTCGGGGATGCTAGAAATAACTTTGGAGATCCAAAAGCTGAGGTCCTTAAGGAATTTTATACGCGCGCGAAAAAAGTCATCTGGTTAAACCCGGAGGCGCAGCATTCTTGGGGGACCGGCGATTCTGAAATGCACAAGTATTCGGTCTATAGCCATCAAGTAAACGAGTGTAATTCACTCGTACATCTCGAACGGGTCGTAAATCAACTACTACAGTCAGCAACTTAGTAACTCGACTAAGGTCCTATAAATGGCTAAATCAACAACTACTCAAGCTAAATCCAAAACGGATCCGAGGATCGGGCGAACTCTGCTAAAATATACTGGGATCGGCATCTTAACACTCATCGTGGCTGCTCTTTTGTTAGATCAGTTTGCTAATCCCAAAAATCAATTGGGCGGTTTTGGAAAGGGAGTTGACCCAGAAACAAAGACAATCACTCTCCATCTTAGTACCGAACCTCCCCAATTGAATAGTTCATTAGCCACTGACATGTTAAGTGGAATGGTCTTAGGACATGTTATGGAAGGGCTATTACGATATGACGAAGATAATAACTTAGCACCAGGTATCGCAAAACGCTGGGTGATCGAAGAAGAATCTGCTACTTTCTGGCTTCGAACTGATGCTCTGTGGAGCAACGGCACACCAGTTACTGCGCATGATTTCATTTTTGCATGGAAACTCGCTCTTGACCCAAAAAATGCATCTGAATATTCATTCATTCTCCATCCAATTGCTAATGCAGAAAAAATCACAGAAGGCAAATTACCTCTAGAGACGCTCGGGGCAGAAGCTATCGATGATCATACCTTAGTAGTCAAGCTTGAAAGACCAATAGCTTATTTTGACAAACTAGTAGCCTTCCCTACCTACTACCCAATCAATGAAGCTTTTTACAAAAAACATGGCCAACGATATGGCGCAGAATCAGACAGTTTGCTCTATAACGGCCCTTTTGAATTATCTCTATGGGTACATGGAGCACAACTCACGCTGAAAAAAAATCACCGTTACTGGAATAAATCAGCAGTGCACCTTAACTACATTGACTTTGCATACATTACAAGCGACCCAAATGCGGCGCTAAATTTATTTAAGGATAACAAGATCGCCCATACGGGCCTCACTTCCGAAAATCTCAAAGAAGCCATGGAACAACGCTGGAATATGCATAGATTTATGGATGGTTCGGTTTTCTTTATCGAATATAATTTCCGTCCAAAACGAGTTACCGCTAACTTTCATCTAAGAAAAGCTATTCAACTAGCTATAGATAATTCTGAACTCGTATATAAGGTAACCAAGCTACCAGGATACCTTCCTGGACAATCGGTATTCCCCGTTTGGCTAAAAGGGGTAAATGATTATTTTCGACGCGAATATCCAGCACAAATGCCTGCGCCCAACCTAAACGCAGCTAGATCACATCTCGAACAAGCAAAAAAAGATTTAGGAGTAACCGAGATACCACCAATCGTACTCTTAACTGGGGATAATCCATTATCAAGTATTCAGTCAGAATACCTGCAGCAAAAATTGCTAAGGGCACTCGGTTTAGAGATCAGATTAGACAAACAGATATTCAAACAACGACTAGCCAAAATGACTTCTGGTGATTTTGACATGGTGCTAGCAGGTTGGGGCCCTGACTACGATGACCCACTGACCTTTGGGGACTTATTTGCAAGTTGGAACCCTAATAATCGAGGTCGCTACTCAAATCCAGAACTTGATGCCCAAGTAGAAATTGCTAAAACAGAGCTCGCTCCAGAAAAACGGATGAGAGCGTTCTCCGAAATTCAAAAAATTCTAATAGAAGATGCAGCTATTCACCCTCTCTACGAACGAGGAAGCACCTATGTAATAAATCCCTCTTTACAGGGTATGATCCGAAGAGCAGTAGGTTTAGATCCAGACTATACTTATGCCTACATTGTTGAACCGCAATAAATACTATGTGGACTTACTCTCTAAAAAGAATTTTACAAGGTATCGTGACAGTATGGTTCATTGCGACCGCCACCTTCTTCGTAATGCATAATGTGCCTGGTGATCCACTCTCCGGGGATAAAGCTATCGCTCCTGAAATAAGGGCGAATCTGGAAGCCAAGTACGGTTTAGATAAGCCCGTCCAGAAACAGTACCTAATTTATATGAAAAATCTCTTAAAGGGTGACTTCGGGATTTCATACACACAAAAGAATCGTTATGTAAACGATATAATCAAAGAGCATTTTCCAGTATCAGCAGCTTTAGGAATACTGTCTATTGTTTTTGCTGGCATAGGCGGAATACTTTGGGGTGCCCTAACCGCTACTTATCGAAATCAACTACCTGATTTGATCATCATGTCGTTAGTTATTCTAGGGATCTCTGTTCCGAGCTTCGTAATAGCAGCACTAAGCCAACTAGGTATAGTATTTACTAACGATTTTTTCGGCTCATCAATTTTGCCAGCAGTTGGCTGGGGAAGTCCTCTACACATGCTAATACCCTCAGCGGTTCTAGGACTCGGGACAATGGCCTATCTCACTCGATTGATGCGTTCCTCTATGCTTGAAATAATTAATGCTGATTTTGTAAGAACTGCAAAAGCAAAAGGGGTTCCAGCCGATCGGTTATTTACCCACCACCAACTAAGAAACGCTATTCTTCCGGTAATAACGGTACTCGGGCCCTCGGTCGCTGCAATAACCACTGGCGGTTTTGTAGTGGAATCGGTCTTCGCCATACCAGGGTTAGGTCGATATTTCGTGCAGGCTATCCAACAATCTGACTACACGGTCATTATGGGTACGACGGTTTTTTATGGCGCATTTCTGGTATTTATGGTCTTGCTAGTAGATTTGCTATACGCATGGATCGATCCGCGTGTGCGCCTCGAGTAAGTAGCCATGGTCCAAAACGAGCCACTAGAAACAAAAGATTTTACTCCGATCAATAAGCAGGAGGCAGCTCCTGAGATTTCGCGTCCTTCATTATCCTACTGGAGTGATGCATGGATCCGCCTTAAACAAAATAGGAGAGCATTAGGCTCCTTATATACAATTGGCATACTTGTAATTTTTAGCACTTTAGGCCCAGTAATCTGGCCCTTAAATCCAGCAGCTCAAGACCTTACTCAGATAAGCCAGCCGCCGGGATTTGATCGTTCGGCTGTGGTAGTAGCACCTCATAAGCCTTGGAACATAAAAACAGAAACTAATAACCGTATTACTAAGGCCCAAATTATCGGGACTGCAACCACCCAGTCCGTCCGTCTGGTTTGGCATCAAGTTGAAGGTGCCACTAGTTATGCAATTTTCCGAAATATCATGCCGTTCGAGAAAAATACTGCACCTGGACTACCTCTCGGGGTCGTATTCGCGGATGAGGCCAATGGATTCGAGGATCTTTTAGACCTGTCACCTATAACCTACTACTACACAATTTTAGCGCTTAATAAATCAGAGCAACCTATTAAAACGCAAAGAGTTAAAACGAATGTAGTAAGAGTAGTAACAGCAATGGAAGCAAAAACCAATGAACTGGTAGCACCTGGAGTAACTCCAGAAATAGGAGGAACTGTGATGCTTAGATTGCACCCTCTTGGAACAGACTCACTAGGAAGAGATATTCTTGCTAGATTGATGCAAGGAGCAAAGATTTCCCTGTTCATTGGTATCGTGGCACCTGCGATCTTTATAATATTTGGGGTTCTATATGGCAGTATAGCGGGGTTCGTCGGTGGTAAGTTAGATCAAATACTCATGCGGTTTGCCGATTTCGTAGTCGCACTTCCATTTTTGCTATTCATGATCCTTTTCAAAATTTTGTTCGACGTAGGAGCTGGTGAAAGTGGCATATTTGCGATGCTTTTAGCCATGATACTACTCTCATGGCCGGGCACTGCTCGTCTGGTTCGGGGGCAAGTTCTCCAAATAAGAGAAGCAGGCTACATAGGGGCATCTCAACTTCTGGGTGCTCGACATGATTGGCTAATCATCAGACATATCCTCCCCAATACGATGGGTGTTGTTCTGGTAACCTTTACTTTTGCAATACCCAGCGCTATTTTCACCGAGGCCTTTTTATCCTTTATAGGTATGGGAGTAATACCGCCTACAGCATCCTGGGGAAATATGTGCAACGAAGGCATTAAAACCATGCTTTCAACGCCACATGAGCTTATTTTCCCAGCTCTCCTAATTAGCATTACCGTTCTATCGTTCAACTTGTTAGGCGACGGCCTTCGGGATGCGCTTGATGCTAGACTGAGGAATGCGGAATGACTAAGAAGCAAGCGACCTTGCTTGAAGTTCAACGCCTAGAAGTTCAATTTGACACCTATGGGGGAGTCGTCAAGGCCATCCGTGGAATTGATTTCTCTATACTCCCGGGGGAGACCTTAGCAATAGTCGGGGAATCAGGCTGCGGGAAATCAGTAGCTGTTCAAAGTCTTTTAGGATTAATTCCCATGCCCCCAGGAAAATTAACAGGGGGTGACGCAGTGCTCGAATCAACTGTTCTGATTAAAGATGGTCAACTAACTAATAATGAAATCCGGGGTTCTCGAATTGGAATGATCTTTCAAGATCCAATGTCGGCACTAAATCCTACAATGACAATAGGAAAACAAATTGCTGAGCCTCTGGAAATTCATAAGGGACTTACAAGTAAAGAAGCGCTGCAAGAAGCAATAGAGCTTCTCAACTTAGTACAAATTCCACAGCCACATATCAGAGCCAAGAAATACCCCCATGAATTTTCCGGCGGAATGCTTCAACGCGCAATGATTGCTATGGCTATAGGGTGTGAACCTGATCTGCTTATAGCAGACGAGCCTACTACAGCCCTTGATGTCACAATCCAAGCACAAATCCTTAATCTAATTAGTAGAATGCAAAAACGAAACCGTATGGGATTAATCCTAATTACACATGACCTTGGAATCGTCTCGAAAATGGCCGACAGAGTAGCCGTGATGTATGGAGGACAAATAGTAGAACATGGAAATATGGAAGAAATCTTCTCTAGGCCATCACACCCATACAATGTAGGCCTTCAATCGGCGATGCCAAGCACGGCAAGAGACAGTCAATCCAAACTACTTCCTATCGAGGGTAGTCCACCAGATCTATTCAATCCTCCGGATGGGTGTGCCTACGCAACGAGATGCCCTCATGCAATGAATATCTGCGTTAAAAAAGAGCCGGATTTTTTTGAAATCGATGCTTCCCATTATTCAAAATGTTGGCTTCACGACCCAAATGCCCCCAAAAAGGTCCCTTCAATATCCTATAAAGAATCACTTTATGACTAAAGTTAAGACCACATTAGAAATACATAATCTTAAAAAAGTTTTTAAATCTAAAAAAACCGAAATTAGAGCTGTCGACGGAATTAATCTATCAATAGATAATAATGAGATCGTTGGACTGGTTGGGGAAAGCGGGTCTGGGAAATCTACTCTGGGAAAAATGATAACAGGTTTAGTTGATAAAACCGAAGGAGTAATCAAGTACCAAAACCGCGAATTACCATCGAGGTATTCGATCCGAGATTATCGAACTCAGGCGACCGAAATCCAAATGATCTTTCAAGATCCTTACTCATCCCTCAATCCCAGGATGACCGTAGGGGAAATAGTTGGCGAAGGCCTCCATACCGTTAAGAAGATGAAAAAAAATGATATTTCGGAAAACGTCGCGCTGTGGTTAAAAAGAGTCGGACTAAAAACCGAATATATGTCACGTTACCCGCATGAGTTCTCAGGAGGGCAGCGCCAAAGAATAGGAATCGCTAGAGCTCTTATCATGGAACCCAAACTGCTAATTTGCGACGAACCCATTTCAGCATTAGATGTTTCAGTTCAAGCACAGGTCATAAACCTACTAAGTGATTTAAAAACCAGGATGGATCTAACAATCCTTTTTATCGCTCATGACCTCTCTATGGTTCGTTATATAAGCAATCGTATGGCTGTAATGTACAAAGGTAAAATAGTGGAGATAGGAGACTCAGACCAGGTATTTTTTAGCCCTAAACACCCATATACAGAATTATTAATTGATTCGATTCCAAACACTAACTTTAGATTTCCGTCAATAAATGCTGAAACTGATAGCACAAGTCTCTCAGATACTGGCATCAATTCAATAGGATGCTCCTTTGCCGATAGGTGCTCAAAGGTAAAGGACATTTGCAAAACCAAGGCACCCTCGCTAACTAAACTTACTGGCTCGGACCAAATAGTATCGTGTCATCTATATTTGAGATGATCTACCAAATCATACTTATCAGCCATACGCAGTATAGACTCCTCTTCCGTAAACCGACTTAAGTCAGCCAATGGAACCCATGCTAAGGCATTTGATTCATCGGTGACCGTGAAACTTTTCCCAGAAACGGTTCGAATCATGAATCTAAGATCATAATGAAAATGAGATGGCTCTCTTAGATTTGCAGGAATTTCATGAATATCAATATCAAAGATTGCTTCCGAGATTGGCGCTACATCAAGGCCACTTTCTTCGGTAGCTTCGCGTAGAGCGATCTCAATCGGGTTAACAAGACCAACTCCATCGCTGTGACCTCCAAGCTGAAGCCACCTATTGAGTTTTCGGTGATGCGTTAACAATACCTCCCTAGAATGAGTATCCACTAACCACGCAGAGCCAGTTATATGTCCAGTCCAGCAATCCCGAGCGAAACACCGCTCCTCCGATTCAATAAATTTAATAAATCTTGAAACTATTTCACTCTCATTTGGATAACTTAAACCGTATTTATCCAACATTCTTATGAGGCTATCCCTGTGCATTAGCTTCGGCCCTTGCTATCCTCGCCGTTTTTTAAAGAAAGGATCTAAAATGATTGCTGTTATCGCCAAGCTTAACGTAGTTTCAGGAAAAGAGGCAGAATTTGAAAAAGCTATGCTTGATCTGGTTAGTCAGGTTAGGGCTAACGAGAAAGGCAACGAACTCTATACGCTCTGCAAAGATAATGAAGGTAAATACGTGATGATGGAACTGTACCAAACACAAGAGGACGTTGAGGCCCATGGTAAAACTGAACATCTAAAATCAGCACAGGCTAGCTTTAAGGGCCTCATGGCGGGCGCCCCAGATATACAAAGACTAGAAGTCATTGGCTAATGCATACCCCAGACCAACAGAAAGTTTCATGAAGATGCAAGACAGATACGACCCAGCCAAAGTTGAAGCGAAATGGGCTAGTAACTGGAAGATGCGCAAAACTAATGTGCGCTCTGAGAAAGAGTTGCGTTCGCCAAAGCGTCCCTATTTCAATCTCATGATGTTTCCTTATCCTTCTGCTGAGGGCCTTCATGTCGGAAACATGTACGCATTTACGGGATCAGATGTCTATGGACGTTATCAACAACTGCTTGGACACACAGTATTCGAACCTATCGGATTTGACGCCTTTGGAATCCATTCCGAAAATTTTGCGCTTAAGCAGGGGCTGCATCCGATGGATCTCATTCCAAAAAACATCGAAAATTTCACACGTCAGCTTAACGCAATTGGAGGAATGTATGATTGGAATCATACAGTAGATACTACAGATCCAAGATACTACAAATGGACACAATGGATTTTTCTACAACTCTTCAAAGCTGGACTGGCCGAACGGAAAGAAGCTCCGGTTAACTGGTGCCCTTCTTGCATGACGGTTTTAGCAAACGAGCAAGTAATACAAAACCTTTGCGAACGCTGTGACAGTGCGGTTGAACAACGCCTGATTGCTCAGTGGTTTTTTAGGATTACAGACTATGCTCCTCGTCTGCTGGAAAACCTTTCACAAATAGATTGGTCTGAAACCACCAAAAAAGCCCAAAGTAATTGGATTGGTAAGAGTGAAGGCACAATCATTCGGTTCCCTATTATCAACAAAAAAAATAACAGTCTGGAAGTTTTCACAACCCGACCTGATACTATCTTTGGAGCTACTTTCATTGTGTTAGCCCCTGAAAATCCATTGGTTGATACGTTGATAACACCGGAGCAGAAAAAAGAAGTTGAACAGTACCAAGAGCGATCCAGGAATATGGACCTAGTGAGCCGCCAAAAACAAACTAAAGATAAAACCGGCATTTTCACAGGATCTTACTGCACTAATCCAGCTACTGAGGAAGAGATACCTATATGGATTGCTGACTACGTCTTGATGGGTTATGGAACAGGAGCAATCATGGCAGTCCCAGCTCACGACCAAAGAGACTTCGAATTTGCTAAACAGATGGATCTAGAAATCCGCCAGGTTATCTATAACGATGATTTATCAATTCCAGATGGACTAACAGAAGCCTACACAGGTGATGGAATACTTATAAATTCTGGACCATTTAATGGCTCAGATATCCATCTCTCTAAACGAAAAATAACCGAATGGTTAGCCGAGAGAAAACTTGGGGAGGCTAAAATTAATTATCGCTTAAGAGATTGGTGTATCTCTCGCCAACGCTATTGGGGACCTCCTATACCAATAATAAACTGTGAGAGCTGCGGATGTGTAGCTGTTCCAGAAACTGATTTGCCCGTGGAGCTCCCGCGAGTGGATCGTTTTAAACCAGATGCATCCGGAATAAGTCCATTAGCGCGCATCTCAGATTGGTACGAAACAGAATGCCCTAGCTGTGGAGAAAAGGCACAACGGGAAACGGACGTTTCCGATACTTTTTTGGATTCCTCATGGTACTTCTTACGGTATCCGTCCGTTGGAGATCAAGATAATCCATTTGAAAAGGAAATAACTAACAATTGGCTTCCAGTTGATAGTTACATAGGCGGCAATGAACATGCTGTTTTACATCTTTTGTATGCCCGTTTTATCACCATGGTACTGAAGGATCTCGGTCATATTGATTTTGAAGAGCCTTTCACAAAATTCAGGGCACATGGCCTAATCACTAGAAATGGGGCGAAGATGTCTAAAAGTCGAGGTAACGTGATAACTCCCGATGCAATTATTGCCAAGTATGGTGCCGATACCTTCCGAACCTATCTAATGTTTATGGGTCCTCTAGAGGAAGGTGGGGATTATCGAGATGATGGAATACAAGGCCCGTTCGGGTTTCTCAATCGACTTTGGGAAACAGTAGCCAGCGCTCAAAAAGGTGAAGATCTAAATCCCACGGTTGAAGAAAAATTGCACAAAACGATAAAGAAGGTAACTCAACAAATCCCAGAACTTAGCTACAACACAGCGATAGCCGCCATGATGGAATACTTAAACACACTTCGAGCTGGCGGGAGAGCAATATCAACGGCTGAGGTTGAGCCGTTAGTTATAATGGTTGCCCCTTTTGCACCACATCTAGCTGAAGAACTATGGGAATATCTCGGACACAATGAAAGTATATTTTCAGGTCAAAATTGGCCTACTTTCGACGAAAACAAGACGATAGATAGTGTCATTAAGATAGCTGTGCAAATTAACGGCAAGCTCAGAGGCACGATCGTTGGGCCATCAAATATGACCCAAGCAGATGCCGAGCAACTGGCCTTCCAAGAAGAGAACGTGGAACGACACTTAGAAGGAAATAGCATAAAACGGGTGATCTTCATTCCAGATAAACTGTTAAATTTCGTTATTTAAAAAGCTAGCCTGTTCCGTCTTTTATTTCAAATAAGTCTGCGAGCTGGTCCGTCATAGCTCCTCCCAGCTGCTCAGCATCAGTAATAGTAACTGCTCTAGAATAATGATGGGTAACATCATGTCCAATACCAATTGCAACAAGCTCAACTGGTGAATAGGTTTGAATCATATCAATAGCATACTTTAGATGTTGTTCCAGATAGTTACTTGAATTTACCAACAGGGTTGAGTTATCTACGGGTAACCCGTCCGAAACTACCATCAGAATCTTGCGCTCCTCATGACGTTCAACAATACGATTATGTGCCCATACCAGAGCTTCCCCATCTATATTCTCCTTTAAAAGCTCCTCTCGCATCATCAGCCCCAGATTTTTCTTTGAACGCTGCCATGGTTCATCAGCGGACTTATAAATAATGTGCCGAATGTCATTCAACCTACCTGGATTTGCCGGTTTTCCCTGCTCTATCCACTCTTCTCTTGAATGCCCGCCTCGCCAGGCCTTCGTCGTAAACCCTAATATCTCTACTTTGACCGAGCATCTCTCTAGGGTCCTGCCTAATATATCGGCACACATAGCTGCTATCGTAATAGATCTGCCACGCATTGATCCGGAGCTATCTATTAACATTGTCACGACAGTATCCCTAAACTGCATTGACTTTTCTTGCTTGTATGCCAGCGGATTCATCGGATCAACGACTACCTGAGCTAGTCTAGCTGAATCTAAAATTCCTTCTTCAAGATCAAATTCCCATGAGCGATTTTGCTTGGCCATCAACTTGCGTTGTAATCGGTTTGCCAGCTTCGAGGTTGCATGTTTTAGGGGCAAAAGCTGTTGATCTAATAATGCCCTAAGCCGAATCATTTCATCGGTCTCGCAAAGTTCCTCTGCCTTGATAATCTCATCGAACTCATTTGTATAGCAGCTATAATTAACATCTAACCGAATTCGCCCAGATTCATCCGGCAAAGAAGTCGGAGATTGCTCTGGATCAGATTCTGCGCCCGACTCCTCCATATCGATATCAGCATCCATTTCCATTATGGCTGCTTCTCCATCCGAACTTTCATCCATCATTGGGAGATCATCCAGGACAACTTCGTCGGCTGTACCGTCTGACTCACTCTCTAAGGAGTCTTCCAAAGATTCGGGATTTTCTATGCTGTCTTCTAAATCTGATTGTTCATCAATTTCAGTCTGGAAACCAAGATCAAAAAGTACCCGATGACACCGATGCGCAAAGGTCTTCTGATCTAAAACACAGTCTTTTAACTCCTCTATATGCTCCCCAGCACGTTCTTGAACATAAGCACGCCAATATTTAACAACATTCTCTGCCGAAGAAGGAAGCTCTCTCCCTGTAAGGGCTTGTCTGACAATTAGCCCAACCGCAACACTTAGAGGAGCATCAGCTTCTGCTGTAATCCTGTCAAACTCAGCCTGTTTGCATTGCGACTCTAACGCCGCATCAAGATTTTGTGCTACTCCTTGCATTCGCATTGAGCCTATTGAAGCAATACGTGCATCTTCTATCCACTCAAACATCTCCTGAGCAGGACCCAGGTCAGCAGGAGCACTCTTAGTATGGATTTCATCATCATGGTAGCGGAAGCGAAGTGCGAGCTGGTCACCAATGCCGCGAACAGAATCAATCTCTTCCATCGAGGAACCGAGATTCGGCAAAGGTACGCGCAGCCGATTTGCACGAAAACCAGGGGCAGTCTGGCCAAATGAGACTTCCAATTCATCGTCCTCAGCCAAGGCTCTTATGGTAGCAACCGTAGCACGTTTGAAAGGTTCTAATGGGTTTTCAATGTCGTTCATTAAAATCGTAAAACTTAAGCTTTGAGAGTAATACCAATAGTAGCATCTCCCAAATCTTGCCCTAAGCATCTCTGGTAGTACTCTGCTACTATTGGACGCTCAAGTTCATCGCACTTATTTAAAAAAGTCACCCGAAAAGCGAATCCGATATCGCCAAAAATTTCAGCGTTTTCTGCCCACGTGAGCACAGTTCGAGGTGACATAACAATAGAGACATCGCCGTTAACAAATCCTTTTCTAGTCAAATCAGCAACACTAACCATACTCGATATTAAATTTTCTCCGTTTTCAGAGGACTGATAGGACTTTGCTTTACCTAATACTATAGCTACTTCGGAATCATGCTCTAGATAATTTAGACTAGTTACTACACTCCACCGATCCATTTGCCCTTGATTTATCTGCTGTGTTCCATGGTATAACCCTGTAGTGTCCCCCAATCCGATAGTATTAGTAGTTGAAAACAACCTAAAAAATGGGTGCGGAGTTATAACTTTATTTTGATCCAGCAGAGTAAGCTTCCCTTCAACCTCTAATACACGCTGGATAACAAACATCACATCAGGACGACCTGCATCATACTCGTCGAAAACTAGAGCAACGGGGTTTTGAATAGCCCATGGCAAAATTCCTTCCTGAAACTTGGTGACCTGCTTTCCATCCTCCAAAACAATGGCATCCTTACCTACTAGATCAATCCGACTGATATGGCTGTCCAAGTTAACTCTGACACAAGGCCAATTTAAACGGGCTGCCACCTGCTCTATATGAGTTGACTTCCCTGTCCCGTGATAGCCCTGAATCATTACACGGCGATTTTGGGCAAATCCTGCCAGGATCGCCATGGTAGTATCATGGTCAAACTGATAATCCGGATCAATAGAAGGAACATGCTCCGTCGCAAGGCTAAAAGCCGGCACATTAATGTCCTTATCAATCCCAAAAGTATCAGATACATTTACTTCAATATCCGGAGCCAGATCGCTCAAAAACCCTGATTCACTTGTCGTCACATCTATTCCTTTGCCTCGAAGCATTCCCCTATTGTAGGGAACCTTATAGCTAACTGCGATGCTAATATCTTATTTGCTATAAAAAGTATGTCCAAATTCATAATCGAACTCGAATAAAATTTAGCTGTGATTCAAGCGATAGCAATTTTCTGTCCCCGGCCAAACGGAGACATAAATTCTCTAAAGAATTCCACGGATTTCCTAAAACTTGACCCTTAGCCTGAGCATCTACCAATGCGCATTGAGCCAAAACTCTATTTATTGCCTCCTTTGAGCCAAGTCTACGGACAAATTGAGCTAAGATATGCCCCCGCCTATTTGTAGGTGATTTCGAGTCCTTGAGTCGTCTCATTTGAGCTACTAATACACCCAAAATAGGGAAAACAGTAACGCCCTCTTCCTTTAACGATTTAAGAATCTTTAATACCCTAACTCGATCTCCATCTACTACCGCATCGACCAGTTCAAAACTATTATAATGAGCAAAATCACCAATAATTCTTTGCAAATCTTCTTCCGTTAATACCTTAGACTCGCCAATTAGTTTAAGCTTCTCTATCTCTTGAGCCGCAGCTAACAAATTACCCTCCACCTTTTCCGCTAAGTATCTAGCAGCTCCATCACTCATTTTTATACCAGCTAGATCTGATCTCCGTTTTAGCCAAGCAGGAAGGGCATTAGTATCGATCGGCCAAACTAACAAAATACAGCCAACGGAATCTATCGCCTTATACCAAGCAGATGATCTCTGTCTCGGCTCCAACCGAGTGGATCTCAATAACAAAATGGTATCCTCAGCCGGTTTCCTTACATACTCTCTAATCGCTTCGGACGCTGCCTTGTCAAATTTATTACCCGTAATTCTTAGATCTAAAATTCTTTTTTCGGAAAAGAGCGACATGCTAGCTGCATCCTGACCCAAATTCTGCCAATTGAATCCTGAGGCTGGATCAAGCAAAGACTTATCTACAAATCCGCGAGCACGTGCCTCAGTAATGACCGCATCACAAGATTCTTGAACCAGAAGAAAATCATCACCGGATATCAGATAAATTGGCGCCAAATCACCTTTAAGATGAATATCCAGATCATCCAGCTTTAAAAGCACTCTAATCCTTTTCCTTGGTAACAGCGTTGATAGCACGAACAATTTGCTGAACTAAATCTACTTTCATCTCAGTTTCCAATAGTGCTTCTTCCTCACTGCTTCCTACAATGTTATCCCTATCTACTCTATATACTCGATATGCGCGCGCAGCTTGTGGCCCCAAAATCCGTTCCCCTCCTTCAAATATTTCATAGGTTACGCGGAGGCTTAACTGATAATCTGCGGCACTTGCTCTTCTATTAACAGAAGCGGTACGTCTTGTCCTAACATATTGACCAAGGCGAACAGCTAGATCCGCATCTCCTGCCACAGCAATGACCTGCACGCCGGCCTGACCCAATGCATCTGCCAGAGGGTCAAATATTGGGCTAGCAGAATTCGAGGAAACAAAAATTGTATCTATATTTTCAGATAAATCCCACGTTCTTAGTTTATAACCACACCCACAAACAAAGATAATGGGTACCATCAAAGCTAATAGATATTTAGTTTTTAACAATTTCAATTACTTTCCAGATCTTTCAATAGCTATTTACTCTACCGTATAAATCGAAGCCAAGCACTCGGAAGAATTGCTAACGCTAGTAATACTAATATTAAGGATTCCCCTAGCTTGTTATAAGGAGTATCCCCTTTCATCAGATCATAAGATCCGCGCAATACGGAAACTTCAGATTGGGGCAAGATATATCTTATAGATCCCTGGTGATCAGCTGCCGCAGTGATGCCACTATTAGTAGCACGTAAAATCCATCTACCATTTTCCAATGCTCGCATGCGGGCTATCTCTAAATGTTGGAATGGCCCTATGCTTTCGCCAAACCAACTATCGTTAGAAATTGTGATTAACAGATCGGCTGAGGATGCTTGCTTCCTAACTAGCTCTGGATAAACCACCTCATAACAAATAGCTATGGCTGCATCAGATTTACCCAACCGCAACGTAGGCTGGTTATGAGCACCTGGTTCCGAATGAGACATCGGTAAATCAAAAAAATCAATGAGCCCCCGCACAAAGTATTGCATCGGAACATACTCGCCAAATGGCACCAATCTTCTTTTAACATAGGTTCCACTCCCGGACCCAATGGCAATAGCTGTATTCCTAAATACCTCTCCGTCTCCTCCATGAATTGTTTCAAGTGTTGGAATACCTAAAACCACGGAAGTACCGGCTTCCCTAGCCATTTTATCCATCTCGTCCAAAAACCTGGTAGCTTCACCTCTAAAATACGTAATCGCAGCCTCTGGCCAAATAATGGTATCGGCATCCAAATGTTTGACCGATAAATCGTGATATCTTGATGCGATTAAATCTCTATTTTCAGGTAGCCACTTAGTCGCTTGGTCAATGTTTCCTTGAACTAAAGCAAATGTCTCAGTTTCTATTGACTCAACCCATTCCAACTCTTTCAAACCTGCTCCTAGCACCCATGGGAGCATCGATATCATCAAGGCTGACTTCCTATTCTTATTACTGAGCCCGACAGCACCAAAACAAGCAGATAAACAAAGTCCGAAACTAATTAATAGCACTCCACCTATAGGAGCATATCCTGCTAGCCATGTGTCAATGTGGCCATACGCTGGATAAAGCCACGGGAAGCCTGTTAAAAACCACGTAAAAATCCATTCGAATAGAACAAAAAGTGCTGAAAAGGTAATAGCGTTTATATAAAAGAACTCAGAACGGAGCACTCTATAACAAAAAGCATTGACCATGGTTAAAAGAGATAACCCCGAAATAAAAAGAAAAACCAATACGGCAGCAAGAATTACTCCCGCATTACCGTAGACGTTAATACTCACGTAAACCCAGGACACTCCGACACCAAATTTTCCTATCCCAAAGAGCCAACCGATTAACGGCGCATTTACTTCAGGTTTGCTTAGGAGCCAAAACCACACCCCTATGGAAAGTAGACCTAAAGGCCAAAAGTTAAACGGCGCAAGCGATAAAGGAAGGATAGCCCCAGCAACAATTGCCAGTATACATTTCATTGATTAGTAAGAGTTGCTCTGAGCAACCGGAGTCTCCGGGATTCAGCACTTAAAACCTCAAACGTTATATCGCCGACATTAACCGACTCACCGCGTTCCGGAAGATATCCAAACTCCTTTAGTACTATTCCGCCTATCGTATCAAACTCTTCGTCATTGAAATCTGTACGAAAATATTCATTAAAGGCATCAATTGGCATTGTAGGTTTGATCGTGAATGTTTTGTCATCTAACCTCTGCACAAAACTGTCATCATCAATATCGTATTCATCTTCTATTTCACCAACAATTTGTTCAAGCACGTCCTCTATAGTTACAACCCCGGATACATGTCCATACTCGTCGACAACTACCGCCATGTGATTGCGGGTTGATCTAAACTCTTGGAGTAGAATATTAAGCCTCTTGCTTTCAGGAATAACGATTGCGGGACGAATATGGTCCCTAATATCAAAATCAGATTTACTAAATGCTAAACTTAATAAATCCTTAGCATGCAAAATCCCTTTTATATCATCAACGTTATTTCCTACCACAGGAAACCTAGAATGCCGAGATTCGATAACGACTTCTAGGATCTCCTCTGGAGACTTATCATCGTAGAGAGAGACTAACTGAGCCCGAGGGACCATAATCTCTCTAGCCTGCATATCAGCAACCTGCAGAGCCCCTAAAATAATATTAAGAGCCTCTCCATCCATTATGCCTCTTGATGAAGAATCGCTCAGCACTTCGACTAAATCCGCACGGTCCTTTGGCTGGCCCCGAAACAATTCCATCAGGCGATGTAACAAGGAATACTTTTCTATATATTTATTAATCATCGATCATATAAGGATTACTAATACCAAAATGCAATAGCACTTCCCGTTCAATCCCCTCCATTTCTGTCGCTTTTGCTTCGCTATCGTGAACAAAACCTAACAGATGTAAAACACCGTGTACTACCATATGAGCAAAATGATCTTCAATATTTTTAATTGATTCCCTTGCTTCATTAATAACCACGGGGACACAAATAACAATATCACCTAACAACCTACTGCCATCTATAATGACATCTTCCGGAAAACTCAAGACATTAGTAGCTCTATCCTGGCCGCGAAATTTACTATTAAGTATTTTAGATTCCTCTGTATCAACCAGCCGAATGCACAAACTCGACTCCTCCAAAACCTTCGAGCAAAAACTTAATGTGTCTTCAGCCCACACCTTAATTTGTTGCGCTTTAGGAACAACCAGCCCTAGCGAGCCAATCTGAACTTCAACTGACATCTCTATCACTAACCGATGGTTTCACTTGAGCTTCGTAAGCTTCTACTATCTCCTGCACCAAGGAATGTCTCACCACGTCCTTGGAAGAGAAATGGGTAAAAGTTATTCCAACAATATGCCGTAAAACCTCTATAGCATTAACGAGTCCTGATTTCTGTCCAGAAGGTAGATCAACTTGAGTGATATCTCCGGTTATTACTGCCGTAGACCCAAAGCCAATACGAGTCAAAAACATTTTCATTTGAGCAATCGTAGTATTCTGGCTTTCATCAAGTATGATGAAAGCGTTATTAATAGTACGGCCACGCATGTAAGCTAAAGGAGCAACCTCAATAATATTCCGCTCGATAGACTTAGTTACACTTTCATAACCCATCGTCTCGTAGAGGGCGTCATAGAGCGGTCTTAAGTACGGATCAATCTTTTGAGAAAGGTCCCCGGGAAGAAACCCTAGTTTTTCTCCAGCCTCAACTGCCGGCCTAACCAACACTATCTTGTTCACCCTTCCACTATGTAATGCAGCTACAGCACATCCTACTGCTAAGTAGCTCTTTCCCGTCCCAGCTGGACCAATTCCAAAATTTACATCATTCTTTTCAATATTGGAGATATACCTAATCTGGTTAGACCCCCTTGGCGTAATGACTTTTTTTCGAGTTACTATGGTTGGACCGGAATTATTTGAATTATCTTCTCTAAACTCATCCAATATTGCATCTACTCCCGATTGTTGAAGAAATAAATGAACCAACTCCGGCTCTATGCTATCCAGTTGTGCAGTCTCTCTATACAATTGGGACAACAAAACACTAGCCACTTTTACGCTGTGCCCCGGACCACTGATTTGAAAAACGTTACCCCTATTTCGGACATGCACCCCAAGTCGTCTCTCTAAATGCTTAAGATTTTGATCCAGAGGACCTAACAAAGCTGCCAATCTACCTGGATCACTAGGCTGAAGTTCTATCTTTGTGGTCAGTGGGACCACACTTGTTTGTTTTTCTGTCAATGGAACTCTTGAATGTATTTACGGCGTTAGCATAGCTGCGGATATATCCGTGTCAAATAAAGATTACCCATTCTAAATCTTATAAAACTCCCCTCAGAGAGTTCGGTAGTGCCTCTTCTATCTGCAACTCTATAAATTGGCCAATTAAATCAACGCCCCCAGAATTAAAATTTACAACTCGATTGTTCTCCGTTCTAGCCTGCAGTTCGCCCGGGTCCTTTTTTGAAATATCAGTGACCAGACACATTTGACTGGAACCTACCATCCTTCTGCTTACGCCAAACGCCTGCTGCCCAAGCAAATTTTGCAAAACATTTAAACGGGATTTCTTATCCTCTAAACTCACATTATCGTCCAAGTCCTTCGCCGTAGTATTCGGCCGTGGGCTGTATATAAAACTGTAAGACTCATCGAACCCAACACGCTTCACCAAATCCAATGTCTGTTCAAAATCACTCTCTGTCTCTCCAGGAAATCCCACTATAAAATCAGACGAAATATTTATTCCCGGTCTAATTTTTCTTAGCTTATCAACAAGCACAATATATTGATCAACGGTATGTCTTCTCCGCATTGCCTTGAGAATAACATCTGATCCAGATTGCACAGGCAAATGAACATGACTGACTAATTCTGGAACCTCTCCATATACATCAATTAAATCCTGACCAAATTCAAAAGGATGCGAGGTTGTATAGCGAATACGCTCTATACCATCAATACGAGCCGCTTCCCTGATAAGGTTAGCCAGTCCTCTCCCTTTAGTCTTGTCGTTGCCATCTCTATAAGCATTTACATTCTGTCCTAAAAAGTTGACCTCCCTTACGCCGCCCTCTGCCAGTTGGCCTACTTCCTCAAGAATATCATGCTTCGATCTACTAATTTCATTCCCTCGAGTTTTTGGGACGACACAGAATGAACAATATTTATTGCATCCCTCCATAATAGAGACAAAAGCAGATACTGAATTAATAGATGGCTTCGGTAGTACCGAGAATTTCTCAGTCTTTGGAAAAGATACGTCTATGGCTTTGCTATCGCTTCCCGCTATTTCTTCATACATTGAAGGCACCCTGTGGATCGTTTGCGGCCCAAACACCAAATCCACGTAGGGAGCCCTTTTTGTTATATTTTTTCCTTCCTGGCTAGCCACACAGCCACCAACCCCTATTTTCAATCGTGGGTTCTTTTCTTTAAGATGCTTCCAACGGCCGAGCTGGTGAAAAACTTTTTCCTGAGCCTTTTCCCGAATGGAACAGGTATTCAAAAGTATTAAGTCAGCCTCCTCCGGATTTTGAACCAACGTAAAACGATTGTTTTCCCCTAAACTATCAATGAGTCGATCAGAGTCATATTCATTCATTTGACAACCGTGGGTCTTTATATATAAACGTTTCATAATTTTGGTTCCATGCTAACACTGGTATTATAAGAGCTAGAATTTTAAGGTCACAACTCTATTAGAGGTTTATCAATCCGAGTAATTCATTTATGGCAGAAGATAAGAAACATATTTATAAGATTTTATTCCACAACCAAGGACATATTTACGAAATCTATGCCCATAATATATACCAAAGCGATATGTATGGTTTCATAGAAATAGAGGATTATATTTTTGGCAAGAAGACACAAATGGTAATTGATCCTGGCGAAGACAAACTTAGAACCGAATTCGAAGGGGTGCATAGAAGCTTTGTTCCTATGCATTCCATCATACGGATAGACGAAGTCGAGAAAGAAGGCATTGCAAAGGTTACAGATGGTGATGGGGCTAACATAAGGCCTTTTCCTGTTCCAATGCCGAAGGATTCCGGAAACTCTTAAACATGTTTTTAGTGCGCTTCTAAGCCTTGAACAATTTACATCCTTTATACTGGGCAGAACGAGATCCGCAGAAAGTAGCCTGGTGGATTAGAGACAAGGCTATCAATTACAATGAATTAGCAGTAAACATATTGAAAGGTGCCCAATGGCTCCGGAAACAAGGTCTAAAAACCGGTGATACGGTAGCTATAGTCGCCGAAAACCATGAGAACTTTCTCCTTTTTTTTTGGTCCACCCAGATAAGTGGCCTATATTTCACTCCTATAAGCATACAGTTCAAAGATAAAGAAATAGGTTATATTCTCTCCGATTGCCGCGCTCGATTCATTGCTACTACATCACAGCAGGACCTCAAGATAGCTGACTTAACTAATGTGGCGAAAATTAATTTGGAAAATTGGCACAACTTAATCGCAGGAGAACCGCAAACACTTATTGAAGATGCCTGCGAAGGAGCTGAGATGCTCTATTCTTCAGGAACAACCGGAAAACCTAAGGGCATTCGAAATCAAACTCCTGGAAAAAAACTTGGAGAGATCTCTAAGCTTTTTACAAAAAGACTAGATTTGCACCAAATTAACAATGAGACAATTTATTTATCTACAGCTCCCCTCTACCATTCAGCACCATTAAAGTATAACAATATGGTCCTTAGATCAGGCGGAACGAGCATTATCATGCCCAAGTTTGACGCATTAAATAGCCTCAAGCTTATAGAGAAATATAAGATAACGCACAGCCAATGGGTGCCGACCATGTTCTCTCGATTGCTCAAGATCCCAAAAAAATACCGTACAGAATTCGACCTCAGTTCGCATAAAATAGCAATCCATGCTGCATCGCCCTGTCCCATACCTATAAAAGAAGCAATGATAAACTGGTGGGGACCCATATTATTTGAATATTACTCAGGAACTGAAGGTAATGGGCAAACAGCAATTAATTCCTCGGAATGGTTAAACCACAAAGGATCCGTAGGGAAGTCCATTCTTGGCAAGGTACATATTATGGACAACCACAATAATGAATTACCCCCAGAAGAAATAGGTCAAATATTTTTTTCAGGCGGCCAAAAGTTTTCTTATTTCAACGACCCGGAAAAAACAGCGAAAGCATATAATCGGCTTGGTTGGTCGACACTCGGAGATATTGGATATATTGATTCAGAGGGCTACCTATACCTTACGGATAGGATATCTCACACCATAATATCAGGGGGAGTAAATATTTATCCGAGGGAGGTAGAGGAGATATTGCTTATGCATCCGATGGTAGAAGACGTGGCGGTCTTTGGAATACCAAATACGGAATTTGGCGAAGAAGTCAAAGCTGCCGTTCAATTGATAAAAAATACTAAAGTGTCAGAAAAGCAATTAATCGAGTTTTGCAGAAAAAACCTAGCAAACCTCAAATGTCCCAAAACAATAGATTTCCATCACGAGCTGCCTCGGCATGAAACTGGAAAAATATACAAAAATGAGCTTAAAAAGCTGTACTGGCAGGGTCTAACAAATAATTAAGTCGGCATCCAACGAGACACATGCCCTGGCAATTTGTAAACTGTTAATTCGAGCTAATTAAATTTAAGGGCTGATATGAACAATATAATAGTTGGAGCCGGACATGCAGCAGGACAAGCAGCGGCCACTATGCGCCAAGAAGGCTACCAGGGGTCAATTACAATTCTTGGAGATGAACCTTTCATCCCGTATCAAAGGCCACCGCTATCGAAACAATACCTTTCAGGTGAACAGGGCATAGAACGCGTATATTTGCGCCCAGAAAAATTTTATTCCGATAAACAAATTAGTCTTAAGATCGCCACACGAGTTACTAAAGTTAATCCTGCAGAACACACAATCGAAACTCAGAGTGGTGAGATTTTTGAATATAACAAGCTGTTACTGGCAACTGGAAGTCGCGCTCGAAAGCTGGAAGTTGCCGGATCGGACCTCCAAAATATTTTCTACCTTAGAACTATCGCGGACGTTGATAACATCAGGTCTGCAATGTCGTCGGCTACTAAACTAGCTATAGTTGGAGGAGGATATGTTGGCTTAGAGGTTGCGTCGATAGGCATACAGGCTGGATTGGACGTATCTGTGATAGAAATGGAAGATAGAATTCTGCAAAGAGTTACTACTCCGGAGCTTTCAGCCTATTATGAAAACCTACACCGAGAACGAGGTGTTAAAATTCATACAAACACTCTACTTGAGGGATTTGAAGGCAAAACGACAGTCACTGCCTTAAAATGCGATAATCAACTTATAGAAGCCGATGTAGTAGTTATCGGCGTCGGGATTATACCCAACACTGAGCTAGCAGAAGACTGCGGAATAGAGTGTAACAATGGAATTTTAGTAGATGATCGCTGCAGGACTTCTAATGAAGATATTTATGCGGCGGGCGATTGCACCAATCACCCAAACCCTCTGCTGAATCGAAGATTAAGGTTGGAATCAGTTCCGAATGCGATGGAACAAGCACGGGTGGCCGCTTCAAACATTTGCGGCGCAGATAAAATCTATGCCTCTATACCATGGTTTTGGTCCGATCAATATGAACTAAAACTGCAAATGGTAGGATTTTCTGGAGACGGGGAACAACAAATAATTAGAGGAGACCAGTCTCAAAATACGTTTGCCGTGTTCCATTTAAAAAACGGTAACATAGTTGCTGCAGACGCCATTAACAGCGCTAAAGAATTTATGGTATGCAAACAATTAATCGGAAAACCGGTGGACATTGAAAAACTAACCGACCCCAACATCGATTTAAAAAGCTTGCTTTAGTCGATTCACGACCTTAATCACAAAAATCTTCAGGACGATATAGAATGAAAGGGGCCTCAACAACCATACATATTAGTAAGGAATACTTACATTTTAGTGCTGCACATTTTACTATTTTCTCCAAGACTCGGCGCGAAGATCTCCACGGCCACACGTTCTACGTATCCGCCGTAATAGATTGTTCGACTGGAGAAAATGGTTTGGCTTTTGACTATAATTTAGTAAAAACAGCCCTAAAAAAAATGTGCGATAAGCTGGATGAAAAAGTCTTATTGCCAGAACATTCGCCTTTCCTAGAGCTCAGAAGCGAAAAAGACTATTTCATAGCAAGCTTTGATAACGAAAAAATACCTTTCCTGCACCGTGATGTTCTAACAATGCCGTTACGTAATATAACAGCTGAAGAATTATCTAACTGGTTTCTTGAGAACTTAAGAGAAGAGTTAAATGATATCGTAGATGGGATATCTGGGTTGGTCGTCAGAGTATCATCAGGCCCAGGCCAATGGGCAGAAGCTAAATGGGAAGTTTCCAAAGATAGCGGAACAAGCAGTTAACAGGAGAAAACAGTGATGAAAAGTCTCGTGATTACCGGAGGTAGTGCTGGTATTGGGTATAATACAGCAAAGCTATTTTATGAATCAGACTACAAGGTAATCAATCTATCGAGACGTAGCTGCGACATAGATGGAGTTATAAATATATCGTGTGACCTATCAGATTTGAGGTCTTTAACAAATATTGGGGGGCAGCTAAAAGAATCAATCGGCGATTCTAGGAAGATCACACTAATTCATAATGCATCTAAGATGAATAACGATAAGGTAGATTCTGCAACTGCAGAGTCATTCCGCGAAGTTTTAGAGATTAACCTGGTCGCGCCGAATATATTGAACCAGCTATGCATTCCCCTTATGAAACCCGATTCCGCGATTTTATATGTCGGCTCAACCCTTTCCGAAAAAGCTGTCCCAGGCTCTTTTTCGTATGTAACCACAAAACATGCTGTAATCGGAATGATGCGTGCAACATGCCAAGATCTGATCGGGAGACATATCCATACAGCTTGCATTTGCCCAGGCTTTACGGATACTGAAATGCTCAGAGAACATGTACCGGAAGAAGCGATGCCGACTATAGTTGGAATGTCGGCCTTCAATCGGCTAATAAGTCCAGGAGAAATCGCGGAAACCCTTTTCTGGGTAGCAGAACATCCCGTCACGAATGGGTCTGTTTTGCATGCGAACCTCGGACAAAAAGAACAATAGAAGAATAACCTAGATAAGGAATCTCTTATGGAACAAGCCATATTAGTGGAGCGTCGTGAACGAGTTTTCATAATTTTAGCTGGGTTTTTTCTCTGCTCCATGACCATGTTAAATATAATCGGTATAACTCGCTTTGTTCAGCTCGGTCCACTGCAAGTCGCCGTCGGTGTCCTGCCATATCCACTTACCTTTCTGTGCACAGACTTAATAAGTGAATTATACGGTAGGAAGAGAGCTAATTTTCTAGTGGGCGTTGGGTTCGTCCTAAATTTTTTCATCCTAGGAATACTTTGGCTTGGCAGTGAACTTCCGCCGGGTAATGAACCACCACCTTGGCAATTGATTCAACTAGCTGAAGAAATCGCTCTACCTAACGGACAAAAAATTTCGCAAAACGTAGAGCTCTTCGAGCTACTTTATGCATGCACTTCTGGTGCTGTCTTCGCTTCAATGATCGCTTATATTGCAGCCCAATTTTGTGACGTTCAATTATTCCACTTCTTTAAACGCCTAACGAATGGCAAACACCTTTGGCTAAGAAATAACTTTTCAACGTTAACAAGCCAAATGGTCGACTCATTCATGGTAATTACCGTCACTTTTGGTGCAGTATTTCTTGCCGGCGAAATATCATTAATGGCGATGCTAGTGCTCATGGGTTCTAACTACCTGTTCAAAATGCTAGTAGCACTAGTCGACACGCTCCCATTTTATTACCTTACGAATAAAATGAGCCGATATTTGGGAATTAATGATACTAAGCTAGTCCATTAAGGGAAGCTGCTGCTGCTAGCCAAACTCGTTAGCTAGCGATTCTAAGGAATGTTCCACCGACGTCTTAGGCATGCCAGGAACTCTCAGTCGAGATACTATAAGGTAATTTATTGAGAGTCTTCCAACATATTCATTAATCTTATCTCGCACCTCTGACGTCCCACCAATAATAGCCCACTCTGAACTATCTGTACTTGCTAGGTCCGATGGCCTGCGAGTGCTGAAATCATCCAATTTCTTGCGAATGGCCTCGATTTCACTAACCCTTTCAGTGACATACACAAGTCTCATAAGAGGTTTAATATCGCTAACCTGATGTCCAGAGGACTCGACAGACTTTGAGTAAATCCGAAAATTATCTTCTAACTTACCAACTGTCTCCATAGGTGACGCTAAATAGGGTAAACCTAATCGTCCAGCTTGTGATAGAGCTTTAGGGCCAAATGCTGCCACCCAGATCGGTGGATGCGGTTCTTGAACAGGTAATGGATCTAGAATGACTTCGGCTTTACCCTCTGCAAGAGAGATTGGTTGTCCGCTCCAAGCCAAACGCATCAAGGCCAAAGCCTCCTCGAAAATTTGCCTTTTTTTGGTTGGTTCCACATCAAAAGCTTGCAGCATAGCGGAAGAGTAGCCACGCCCCACGCCGAGGATCAATCGGCCCTGGCAAAGTTGGTCCAAAACGGAAACCTGTTCAGCAGCTAACAGAGGATGTCGCAAAGGAAGTAAGTATGACGTTGTAGCTAAATTTATAGTCGTCGTTCCCGATGCTGTACTCGCAAGCATCATCAACGGATCAGGAATCGCTCTTTTGTCAAAATGGTTCTCCGGAAGCCAAAAGGAAGAAAATCCTAGGCCCTCCGCAAACTTTGCCTGTCGTGTTAAAGACTGAGCTGATAAATCTTCAAAATCCCAAGCCGTGACCCCTAACTTCATTTCGTTATATTCCGATATGCATATTTGCTTTGAATCAAAAACAGGGCCTGCATAGTGCCCTTCGCAGCTGAAAGATGCCGACTAAGGGCAAAGTCCTCATAAAGAGGGTCATCCTTTAATAGTACGCATAGAGTACCTGATCCACATGCAAACTCTGTTTTTCTCCCAAAATTATTCCCCGCTGGTCCATACTCGCCAAAATTAGAATCTTTATCTGCTAATTGCCAAAAAGCTTCCCAAGTCACAGGCAAGCCTTCGATCGAGGAAATGACTGCTTGCAGCGTTTCAGAAGCTATGCTCTGTAATATAGAGTCAAACGTTCCATCAGATGCCCTCAACATTTTACAATCCAATAATTTCTCTACGGCTTCCTCATTAACAGGATACCGATCAAACCTATCAGTACTATTAAAACGCCAAAACCTGCTCGCAAAAACTGGAACCGAATGAGCTGGTGAAGAAACCACTTGGATATAGCTAACTAAACGACCAAGATCACTATATCTCGCCTTAGCGTCAATTGCTTGCTCCATATTAAGAGTGATTTCGTTAAAATGCTTATGGAATCTGGTATCTAGAACCCAAAGAAAACTTTTTTCACTTTGGGATCCTCGATCATAGTACCTCCAATTAAAAACTCTAGAAAAGATATTCCGCTCCGCTAATTTAACATTAGTTTTAGCAATATACCGAACTTGGAGAGGAGTAAGTCGTTCAACTCCCAAACCTAACGCACATTGATTGAATTTCTTAGCTGCTATGAAAGTAAGTTTTTGATGAGTACCACCTTGATAAGACAATATCGTCTGTGAAAAACCTACTAGCAATAAGCCCAAACAGCTAAAACAAACATACTTCTTTTTTCTAAGCATCATCCAACCTTCTAATCAACTCAGAGCTACTTAACCCCTCGAACAGATCAAGTATAGTCTGCTTCTCTCCCGGCCAAACCGCCTCAGGAAGAACCTCGCTTGCTGGAGCTAAGACAAATTTTCTTTTCACTGCTCTGGGGTGCGGTAAAATAAAATACTCTTGCTGACGAATTTCATTTCCAAAGAGCAATAAATCTAGATCTAACAATCTAGGCGAATTTCTAGGGGCATCTCTATCACGATGAAAATCTTTCTCAATAGCTTTAAGAGATAAAAGCAATTTTTCCGGCGTAAGTTCTTTTTCCGGGAAAAACGCCACGGCTGCATTAATAAAATCCGGAGAGCCTGGCGGGCAATCAACGGGACTTGTCAGCCAAAGAGAAGATTTCCGAAACTCTCCATCTGCGAAGACGGAAAGATCATCCATCGTTTCTCTTAGAATCTGAACGGAGTCACCCTGGTTTGATCCTAGTCCAATTAAAACCATTATTATCTAAATAAAAAATATAGCTTATAGTACCTTTAGCAAGGGGAGTTTTGGTACCTTCCAGAAGGTGGAATTGAAGAGCCGGGTTTGGCACACTGTTCCATTGAAAAAATAATTTGGAAATATGATGAAGGCAGCGGTACTACGAGAAATTAATCAACCCCTCTCCATTGAAGATATTGATCATGGCACACCGGAATCAAAAGAAGTACTTATACGAACAGTAGCAGCAGGAATATGTCATTCGGATCTCCATTTTCAAAACGGATCATATCCCCATGCGCTCCCAGCCGTTCTTGGACACGAGTCGGCAGGAATAGTAGAGGCGGTTGGAAGCGATGTAAGCTACGTAAAGCCAGGAGACCATGTAATTACCTGTCTTTCGGCCTTTTGTGGGCATTGTGAGCATTGCCTAACAGGACATATGTCGTTATGTCAGGAACCTGAGCTTAAGAGACCCCTGAATGAACCTCAGAGAATTTCGCAGCAGGGGAAAAATCTAGCGCAGTTCTGTAATCTTTCATCATGGGCAGAATACATGCTCGTTCACGAGCACACTATAGCTAAAATACGTGAAGACATGCCTCTTGATCGAGCAGCTTTGATAGGATGTGCCGTCACTACCGGAGTAGGAGCAGTAATCCACACCGCTCAGGTTGAACCTGGATCAACAGTGGCAGTTATAGGTTGTGGCGGTGTGGGGCTAGCCACTATAAATGGGGCAGCTATTGCGGGGGCAGGGAAAATAATCGCAATTGATAGAGTAGCTGGCAAGCTAGACCTCGCGAAGACCTTCGGTGCCACCCATACCGTAAATGCTAGCGAAACAGATCCTATTCAAGCAGTTAGGGAAATTACTAAGGGAGGGGTACATTATTCCTTCGAAGCCATTGGATTGAAGGAAACAGCAGAACAATCTTTCCGTATGCTACGAAGTGGAGGGACTGCAACAATAGTAGGAATGATACCAGTAGGAGTGAATATCGAGCTTCATGGGCCCGAATTTCTGTTTGAAAGAAAAATACAGGGCTCAATGATGGGATCTAACCGCTTCCGAGTAGATATGCCAAGATTAGTCGACTTCTACCTACAAGGGCGCCTCCATCTCGATGAAATGATCTCTAAGCGAATTCGCTTAGAAGATGTAAACGATGGCCTTGAGGAACTCAAGACAGGCGAGGTGGCTCGAAGCGTTATTATCTTCGACTAACAATCTTGATTTTACCGTATCGCCCGGATCGATATACGTCTAACGATAACTGACTTCTATTTTTTAAGGCAGCAGTTTGGAGCTGTCTGATATTTCTTACTTCTCGTCCGTTAGCACCAACTACGATGTCGCCAGCCCTCAGACCAAATTGAAATGCGCCGCTACCGCTATCAATACTAGTGACCAATACACCACTTGCAAGGCTATTTTGATTATTGTTAGTAAAGTTTCCCAATCTAGTGCCAAGTAATAGTTCACTGACGTTACGACCAAGAACATTTTTAAAAGAGCTCTCTTCTACAAGAAGAGTTAACGATTTAGTACTTCCCGCTCTTAAGATCTCCAACTCGACGTCATCACCAACAAACATCGTTGCTGTTTGGCTGTGAAACTCGGCAATTCTCGAAATCGGTCTCTCTCCGATACGAAGTATTATATCCCCAACCAATAATCCACTTTTCGCTGCAGGGCCATCAGATTCGACCTCTACAACTACTACGCCTCTTGTCAAATTCACTGCAAAGGCCTCCGCTAGATCGTGGTTTAAACCCTGAACGGCAAGGCCCAAATAACCACGCCTAACTTCCCCTCCTTTAATTAACTGCTCCATTATTGCTCTAACCATATTCGAGGGAATGGCGAAACCAATTCCAACATTTCCTCCGTTAGGCGCAACAATCGCCGTATTAATTCCAATTAAATTACCGTTTAAGTCAACAAGCGCCCCTCCAGAATTTCCGGGATTTATTGAGGCATCTGTTTGAATAAAATCTTCGTAACCTTCAATGCCTAAACCGCTCCGCCCTAGCGCACTGACAATCCCGCTGGTAACAGTTTGACTTAACCCAAAAGGGCTCCCAATAGCTATTACGAAATCTCCAACTGCAAGTTCATTTGAATCAGCGAAATTTATTTCAGATAAGGATTTCGATTCGACCTGTAATACAGACAAATCGACTTGCGGATCACTGCCCACAAGCTTAGCCTCCAATACTCTGCCATCCGCGAGGGTGATTTCGATCTCATCAGCGTTCTTGATTACATGATGATTAGTGACAATATGTCCATGCTCCGAATCTACTATTACACCGGAACCAGCACTTTGAGTTTTTCTATATCTTCGTTGGCTGGGAATATTGAAAAAGCGCCTGAAAAAAGGATCTTCCATTAGCGGATTTCGTACTTCTACTTCTGTATAAGTTCCAATATTGACAATACTGGGAGTCGTGGTTTTTAACATTGGGGCCAAACTCGGCAACCCATTTCTTCTGTCAATATCAACTGGAATAGAAGCTGCTAATTTAGCAATTAGCAGCCATGAAACCATGAAAGCAACTAAAGATTGTTTACCCATTATTCTCCTAACGTTAACCCCTATACCTAAATTCAAGAACTCTAAGATTCCGTTATATGCCTCCTCATCCTCTTTGCATAGTAATGCTTGTAATTCAGACTACGAAATCCAACCGCTAACCTTAAAATAGCGGTTTCTTAATGTTAGAACATACTAATGCCAATGCAGAACATCAGCGAGTACATAAAACAAAAAAATACGATATTAAGAATATCTCCATAGAGGAACTTAAACTGAACTACACAATAATGAGCATTTATTATTGCTCGAGAATCGTAGAATTCAAGAACGGGACTATCTAGGAACCATCAAAAGGTCGACCCATGTACCACGAGGTATGCTCGACTTTTGGTCTGACCGTCAAATCCCTTACTATCGGAAATATTTTAAAGAAAACAAACGAATAGCAGTTTCCTGCGCTGCAAGGGGACGATAAATACTAGCATATAATGGAGCGGGTAGCGGGAATCGAACCCGCATCATCAGCTTGGGAAGCTGAGGTTCTACCATTGAACTATACCCGCAATAAGTCCTAAGAAAGACTATGCAATTTGAAGTAAGCTAACAAATGCAGTGGCCTAAGCCTCATTAATTAAATTATAAAAATAAAACGATATGATAAACAAACCAGATACGAAATCACTTCTCAGTGGTCTGTACTATTTTTATAACATAATTGAACAAAGACTGGAGAAAGCGCTTCCCCTGACTGAGGAGCATAATCTGAGCAGACCACAAATAATAATCCTAGCGAATCTAGCCACTGGCATTACACGAGGGAGCCAGCTTGCCAAAGCTATTGGTGTTAGTCGCCAAGCTATACAGCAACAACTCGCAGAATTAGCTAGATCCGATATTATTATGCAAGAAAGTGATCCAGGAGATAGAAGAGCAAATAAAATTAGGCTCACTAATAAAGGAGTGCGTGTGACCAACAATATCGCAGACTGTGCATCCAAGATCGAACAAAGCCTCTGCAAAGAACTAGGCGATAGTAACGTTTCTGAACTTAAGCGCCTGTTGAATTTGAAGTTCGATGAAGAATAAAGGCAATTGTCTCTTTAACACTCCAGAAAATCCCGAACTAAAGGAGTTACCATGAACCAGGCAGTAATTCACAGTATTTATATTGCTAAAGATCGCGGTGCACCCCAAGAGATGATTAATGAAGGGAAATTGATAGAAGGCCTCGGGCTTGAAAAAGATAGGTTTTTTAAAACCGGTATTGTGACTCTGATTGAAATAGAGGAAATCGAGGCATTCACTAACAAAACGGGATTAAATCTCAACCTGGGTGAAATAAGGCGCAATCTAGTTACAAAACATATCCGACTAAATTCACTAGTAGGCCAAGAATTTACGGTAGGGCGGGCAAGGTTGAAAGGCACAGAACTGTGCGAGCCTTGTGCATCTCTAGGAAAACGACTATCTAACAATCAGGTGACGAGCAAAACAATCGTCAGAGAACTAACTCATAAGGCAGGAATAAGGGCAGAAATAATAAATGGGGGATTAATATTCGAAGGTACCCCAATAAATACTGACAAATAGCATGAAGCAATAGCGTGTAACTAAATCAGTGTTTATCATATCGATCCTGTAGCTAAGGAAATCAAATATGCGAGGTGGTCAGGTACTAATGGAAGGGCTAATTGCCCATGGAACAGATTGCATTTTCGGAAATCCGGGAACAACTGAAAATTCCTTATTAGACCGGCTAATAGACTACCCACAGATTACCTATTACGTTGCACTTCATGAAGGAATTGCTGTAGGCGCCGCAAATTACTACGCCCAAGCTAGCGGAAAAACTGGAATAGTTAACTTGCATGTAGCTCCAGGACTCGGCAACGCGATCGGAATGATGTACGGGGCTCTCAAAGCACATTCACCAATCATTGTCACTGCTGGACAACAAGATACCAGAATGCGGCTACGCGATCCTATTCTAGGCCATGATCTTGTTTCTATGGCATCACCGGTAACAAAATGGAGCGCTCAGCCAGTTAGCCCGGATGAAATAGGTCCGCTAGTCCGAAGAGCATTTAAAATTGCTAACGACCCACCTAGAGGCCCAGTCTTTCTTGCCCTTCCTGTAGATATATTGGAAGGAGAAACCTCCGTCAAAGCCGAAACAACAGGTAAAATAATGGCTGTCAACGCTGCTGAGCCAGATGGAATTAGCACTCTAGTCCAGTTAATACTAAAATCAAAAAGTCCTGCCATCGTTGTAGGTGATGACGTTGCTATAGACGGCGGACATGCGCCATTAATAACACTAGCCGAAGAAACTGGTAGTGCTGTTTTTTCGCAAGGCCTACACGTTCATTCGGCTTTTCCAAATCAACATGCTCAGTTTATTCAACGCCTCCCATTTGAGGCGGCCAACATAAACAAGCTGCTATCGCCTTTTGACTTGGTGATACTTCTAGGGGGACCTTTTTTTGAGGAGATCTGGTTTGATAATAGCCCTTTCATTGCTAGTACTTCAAAAGTAGTCCAAATAGAATCAAGCCATCAGAGATTAGGGTCTAACCTGAAACTAGACTTGGGGTTGATCGGAAATCTTGGGGCAACGATTTTAGAAACGTGTAAAAAAATAGACGAGGTTAAAGACAAACGTTTTGTCAACGATGCTTCCTTTCGCCGAGAGGAATTTTCAGAGAACAAACTTAACCAGAAAGATAGATTACGGGAGCGTTTAACCGCTAACATCAATGCGTCCCCGATGACACCAGCCAACGCTATCAATGCCATTCAAGAATCAATCCCTGATGAAACTATTATAGTAGATGAGTCTATTACCGCATCTCTAGAAGTTGGCATGCAAATGGGACTAGACAAGCCAGGGGATTTTTTTGGGGCTGCTGGCGGTGGTATCGGACAGGGCATAGCCGGCGCAATTGGCGTTCAAGTGGCACAACCGGAACGTAAAGTATTAGCATTAACGGGCGATGGATCCGCCATGTATAGCATCCAAGCATTTTGGACGGCCGCACACCATAATCTTCCGATTGTCTTTATAGTGCTATCAAACAGAGAGTACCGAATTCTTAAACACAATATTGATATTTATCGTACTCGATACGATGCGCCTTCTAACAAGCCTTATCCACATATGGATCTCACCCAACCGCTAATAGATTTTAGGCGGCTAGCAGAAGGAATGGGTTTGAACTCAGAAAGCATCGAAGAATTGGCTGACATTCCCGCAGCAATCGATAAAGCATTCCGAAGCGGGAGTCCTTATCTTATTGAAATCTTAGTTTCTGGAAAAAGATAGATACTGAAGCAATATCAATCTAAGTCTTAAATTCTCCAATAACAGCTGAAATAGATTCCTTTGCATCACCAAAAAGCATACGGGTATTCTCCCCAAAAAAAAGCGGATTATCTACACCGGAAAAACCCGAAGCCATTGATCGCTTAAGAACGAAAACTGTACGCGCTGAATCTACGTTAATAATAGGCATGCCGTAGATAGGACTATTTTCGTCTTCTCTTGCTGCAGGATTTACTACATCATTAGCACCAATGACGACCGCAACGTCAATGTTATCTATTCTGGGGTTAATTTCATCCATCTCAACAAGCTGATCATAAGGAACATTAGCTTCGGCTAAAAGAACATTCATATGCCCAGGCATCCGACCTGCTACGGGGTGAATTGCATAAGTTACTTCTGCACCATTCCCCTCCAATAATTCCCCGAGCTCTCGAACGACGTGCTGTGCTTGCGCAACTGCCATACCATAGCCCGGCACAAACGTTACTGATGATGCAGCCTCTAAAATAAGATAGGCATCTTCAGTGTTGATAGGCTTAACCTCTCCTTCAACCTTGCTCGCTGTTTTGACAGCACCGAAGCCAGAAAATAAAACATTACCAAGCGATCTATTCATAGCTTTACACATAATGTTGGTCAAAATAATGCCCGCTGCACCAACCAATGACCCAGCGACAATAAGAATATTATTGTTTATTGCAAATCCTGCTGCACATGCTGCTAAACCCGAATAACTATTTAATAATGAAATAACAACTGGCATATCAGCCCCACCAATTGGGATTACAGCCATCACGCCGAATAAAAGAGATAAAACAATTACTGCATACAAATATGGGGAAGTTAGCGAAGGCTCCATAATAAAGGAGTACCCACAGACTAAAATGCCAATAAGGATCGCTGCATTGAACCATCTCTGAGCCCCAAAAACGATCGCTCTACTTGTCATGATTTCAGACAATTTACCCCATGCAACTAAGCTGCCAGAAAAGGTGACTCCTCCAATAAGGATCGATAGGAGAATCGTTATAAGCGTAAAGAGAGAAATATTAGCGCCAGAATATAAAGCGGCCCAACCAACAAGCAAGCTTGCAATCCCGCCAGAACCATTAAATAACGCGACCATCTCAGGCATGCTGGTCATAGCTACTCTCTGAGCTGTTATGGCGCCTATAATAATCCCTATCAGCACAGAAACTGCAATCCACTGAAATTCCACTATATCGCGCGACAACAGTGTGACTACAATAGCTATTAGCATGCCTACTGAAGAGAGTAAATTACCGCGAACGGCGGTGGCCGGTGATCCCAATTGCTTAAGGCCAAAAATAAACATTACGGCCGATAAGATGTATATAAGGTTTATTAGAGTAGGATTCATCCGGAAACTCCTGACCTATCACTTGAATCCTTCTTTTTAAACATGGAGAGCATCCGATTGGTAACCATATAACCGCCCACAACATTAATTGTTGCAAAAGCTACAGCTAAACTCCCAAGAATAGTCGCAATCTCATTTGAACCTGCGCCGGCAGAAGTAATTGCGCCAACTAGCGTAATTCCAGAGATAGCATTAGCACCTGACATCAAAGGCGTATGAAGCGTAGCCGGGACCTTAGAAATCAGTTCGAAACCTAAAAAAACAGAAAGCATTAAAATAAAGGTTAAAAACACCGACTCCATAGGATGATCTCCTTAAATTTTCTTTATCATTTCATTAACTAATTGACCATCTCTTGTAATAACACTACTAGAAATAATCTCATCCTGCGGGTCGAGGTTAAACATATTCTCATCTTCGTCCCAAAACTCTTCCAAAAAATTTAGAAGATTATTTGAATACATTTCACTCGCATTCTTAGCAACTTCAGACGGCAGATTTCCCTGGCCTATAATTTTAACTCCATTGATTTCGATCAGCTCATTCAATACGGAACCCTCTACGTTTCCACCAGACTCTACAGCCATATCTACTACAACGCTTCCAGGCCTCATCGCCGATACCATGTCTGCAGAAACGATCTTAGGTGCTCGCCGCCCGAAAAGCTGAGCGGTCGTAATCACTATATCCGATTGACTAATGACTCTCTTCTGCCCCTCTTTTTGCAGCTCGATCTGTTCGCTGGTCAATTCCTTCGCATAACCTTGTTCTGTTTGACCAACTTCACCAAGGTCAATATCTACAAATTTAGCCCCCAATGATTGGACCTGCTCTGCAACTACCGGCCTGGTATCGAATGCCTCCACCCTCGCACCCAATCGTTTCGCTGTGGCAATCGCTTGTAAGCCAGCGACTCCCGCACCGATAACAAAGACGCGCGCAGGAGGAATCGTCCCCGCTGGAGTCATCATCATCGGCAAAATCTTAGGAGAATAGTAAGAAGCCTGGACTACAGTTACATAACCCGCCAAGTTCGCCTGCGAACTCAAGGCGTCCATTTTCTGTGCGCGTGTACTTCTGGGAATCATTTCCATGGAAATCGCTGTTATTTCCCCTTCTACCAGCTCCTTTACTAATTCGCTCTCATTAAAAGGATCAAGAAAACTTAAGTGGAGACTTCCCTTTTTTAGTTGCCGAACCTCTTCCACATTCGGTTGCCTAACCCGCAAGACAACGTCTGCCCGTCCAAGAAGTTCTAAACGACTAGATGCAAGTTTTGCTCCAGCACCAATATATTCGTCATCCCTAAAACCGGAGCTAACACCTAACCCAGCTTCAATTTCTATTTCAAAACCAGAAGCTACAAGCTTTTTAATATTATCTGGAACAATTGCTGCTCTTAACTCGCCGGGCCATGTTTCTCGGGGTACTCCTATGAGCATAAATTTATCTCTTAACTAAGTTACACAGGATCGTTGCGACATTAATATAAGACAACTAAGCCTTTACCACAAAAACAATAGGTAGAGGCAAACGTTCTCTGCGGTCACCAATACCCATTGCTTATCCTTAAATTATTACTTCTTTTGATGTGCTTCAGGTGGGTTGCCTTCAATATAATCATCAATCAATTCATGGTATCTGCGAATACGCCCTTCTTGCCTTGATAAATACACACCTTTGAACCCACGAGATCTAAAACCCCTTTGCTGTCGGACAAATACCTCTACATCCTGATTTATCCCAGGACCGACATCACCATCACCATAATCGGTTATTTCCAACTCAGCCTCTGTACCAGCTTTCTCATACTGAGACCCAGAGCCTAAGCCAGTCTTTACTGCATCAGGATCATGCTCTGGTTGGCTTGTATACCACCAATTATCAAAAATACATTGCTCGGGATCAGTTGGATGTGGTCGAGCCCTCAAAAAGTGGAATCCATCTGACCAAAGTGATACAGCAAAATTCGGGAACAAAGTATAGTGGAACGCATCGGTCAATTGTTCATCGGGTACTCGATCATAATGATGGTAACCCCTGCCAGGCCCAAGACGCCTCTTAGCTTGTTGCACTGCCTTCCTAGTCCCTTCAGGGTCGTTAACAAAATCATCCGGATTCAACTCCCAATGCCTCAAAAGACTAGCCAGCGGTTCCATTATCTCCCCGGTTTTTTTATCCACAGACCCGCCGCCATAACCACTCTCCATAATCATACGATTATGCCCCTCGTCAGAGAGATCAAATTTCGTCTCTTTGAAATAGGTATTGAGATTCATTTTTTTCTTTCTATCCGTTTTCGGCGTAGCTCCCATATGCACAGTAGGAACATGATAGGACTCATTAAAATTGTCTAGAACTACTTTCCAATTACAGGGTAGATTCTGCTGCTTCGCATTAGTGCGCACCCAAGTATGGAGATCATACCTGCTCCAGTCATCCCAGATAGGACCTAGATACTGCCTCAAGGGTACACAATCCTTATCCATGTTCACCCAAATAAATCCAGCAAAAGTCTCGCAAGACAACTCCTCTAAGCGCACTTTCCCGCAAGGGTTACCTTCCTCAAAATCATCAGAGTCAGGAGCAAAATTCAATTCGCCATCAGGCATAAACGCCCAACTATGGTACTTACATACAAATCGCTTCACGGTACCTTTAGCTTCATCAACTAAAGGATTCCCTCTGTGTTGGCACACGTTATAAAAAGCCTTTACGCCACCATCATTCTGGCGAACCATTAAAATGGACTCCGGGCCTACCTCTTCTCGTTGCCAATCACCAGGATTAGGTAACTCAGACTCTCGCCCTAGCAAGAGCCATACCTTGGTCCACATTCCTTCCCATTCTTTTTCCGCAAACTCGCGAGAAGTATAACGATCCCCTGGGATCTTGTGCCCTCTAAGTTTTTGATCTGGCCATGTATCTATTTCTACAGTTGGAATTGCTTCTGCCATAACTATCTCCTCCCAATGTCAGTAAAATCCTATACTAGGCAGACTCTTTGGTCCAGTTCTTCCATGAATTCATCCGCACTTGCATATAAAATCAACAGTCACCAAAATCCACCTATTATCATTAGGAAATTAGACATGAGGTTGCAATGAGCCTACGTGAAGTTTTATTTGCGGTAATTATCGCCTTTCTAGTTGGAATTTTAGGCAGTTTAGCTCTACGACCGACCTCTTCAAACGACAATTTGTCTGAGCCTGCAGCAGATATCCATTCCACAATCGATGCTCCGCGAGTCAAATGGAGAGTTCCAGTGGCTTTTGGAACAAACCTTCCTGCACTCGGGGACAATATCCTATACGTCGCAAATCAAATAGAGCTAATTACTGAAAATAGTATAAAGCTACAGATATTCGAACCCGGCGAACTAGTCCCACCTTTTAGTATTACTGATGCGATAAGAGACGGAAAAGTTGAAGCTGGATACACATGGCTCGGATATGATCAAGGTAAAATCCCCTCAGCACCATTACTCGCTGCAGTACCCTTTGGAATGGAACCCTGGGAATTTTCAGCTTGGTGGTATGAAGGTGGAGGCAAAGAGCTTGGAGAAAATCTATATGCTAAACAAAACATACACATCATTTACTGCGGGATCACTGGACCTGAAACCGCCGGCTGGTTTCGTGAAGAAGTAACAACCTTAGAAGATATACGCGGTCTGAAAATTAGGTTCGCCGGGATAGGAGGTAAAGTAATTCAGCAAGCTGGGGCCTCAGTAACAATGCTCCCAGGTGGCGAGATTTTTCAGGCTCTTGAGAAAGGAGCCATAGACGCTACAGAATACTCCTTGCCTGTCGTTGATCAGCTACTAGGATTTAATAGGGTAGCAAAGTTCAATTATTACCCTGGGTGGCACCAGCCAGCTACCTCGTTGCATTTAGCAGTTAATTCAGAAATATGGGAGTCCTTAACCACCTCTGATAAGGCCGTTATAGAAACTGCATGCACTGCTGGGGTAACAAAAAATCTTTCAAGATCCGAAGGCCTGCAGGGCTCGATTATCTCCAAATTCTCTGATGTAGGCGTATCTCCTGAACTACTCCCAGATGAAATACTAAGAGAGCTGAAAACGATTACTAACCAAATTATGGATTCAGAAGCTAAAGCAGACCCCGATTTTAGAGTAATATATGAATCACAACGCGCATTCAGAGAAGAGTATGCTACTTGGAAGTCTTACGCCTATCTTCCGAGAGGGTTTTAAGTGCTCGACCAAACAAAATTCTCTTTATTGATTGATAACTGGCTGCAGAAAATTGGCAGAGTCAGTTCATGGATTTGGCTCCTTTTATTAGCAGTGATTGTAGCAAACGTAATACTGCGTTACGCCTTTGGAAGTGGCAGAGTTGAATTTGAGGAAATTCAATGGCACCTGTATTCAGTAGGGTTCCTAATGGGACTTTCTTTTGCCAATCGGAACGATGCCCATATCAGGGTAGACGTCCTAAAAGAACGTTTGACGTCCCGGACTCAGGCTTGGGTAGAACTTTATGGTATCCTCCTACTTCTACTCCCCTTTATATTTTTGATTCTCTTTTACTCCATTCCTTTTGTTTTAGTGAGCTTTGATCAAAACGAGATCTCCCAGGCTCCAGGAGGATTACCGTCCAGATGGATAATTAAAAGCATGTTGCCTATAGGCTTTGCTTTGCTAGCACTATCAGTTATAGCAAGGCTTACTCGCGTCTGGGTCACTCTTTTTAAACCTCAAAGAGAGGGGCCTAAAGATGACAGGTAGCGAAATATTAGCAGTCCTAATGTTTTTAAGCTTCATCCTGCTTGTTTTTAGTGGTTTTCCGGTAGCCTGGGTGCTCGGGGGCTTGTCAATACTATTTACTGCACTAGCAATCGTTCTGGAGGCCGATTTCACTATCCTTACCAGCGTAGATTGGCAATACACCTCCCTTACAATAGACCGAATCTGGAACGTCATGGAAAATTGGGTCATGGTAGCACTACCCATGTTTATATTTATGGGCCTTCTTCTAGATAGATCCGGAATTGCTAAACAACTAATGATTAGTGTCTCAAGCCTGTTTGGCGGAGTTAAGGGCGGATTAGCTATAACTGTTACTATAATAGGTTTACTTTTAGCAGCTACCACCGGGATCATTGGTGCATCGGTAGTCTTACTAGCACTGCTAGGATTACCCGTTATGCTAAGCCAAGGGTATGATAAGGCACTAGCTGCAGGCACTGTATGCTCAGTTGGCACGCTGGGTATTCTAATACCCCCGAGTATAATGCTAGTGCTTATGGCTGATAGAATGGCAATGTCCGTAGGAGACTTATTTCTAGGGGCAGTTTTTCCTGGTCTATTATTAGCAAGTCTATACATCATTTATTTGCTTTCTTACGGGTTCCTAAAACCAGACAAAGCACCCGCAGACAAATCTGCGCCAACTGATTTCTCAATCATAGTTGGACTTTTCAAAGCCATCATACCTCCAGCTTTCCTAATTTTAGCAGTTCTTGGAAGTATATTTTTTGGGATAGCTACGCCAACTGAGGCCGCAGGAGTTGGGGCCGCCGGTGCCTTAGTATTAGCTATAATTAAAAAACAATTAACCAAAGGTGTATTGACGGATGTGCTAACGGAGACTACTCAGACTACAGCTTTTATTTTTGCAATCTTACTTGGGGCAACAGCTTTTTCGTTAGTATTAAGAGGACTTGGGGGTGATGAGTTAATTGAGAGAATATTACTCGGGCTACCGTTTGGGCCCACTGGAATTATTATCTGCATATTAATTGCCACATTTCTCCTTGGCTTTTTCTTGGATTGGATAGAACTAACTCTCATTATTCTGCCATTGGTAGCCCCAGTTGTCGTAAACCTAGGGTTCGACCCTATCTGGTTCACAATTCTATTCGCCGTTTGCCTACAAACTAGCTTTCTAACACCGCCGGTTGGCTTCGCTATTTTTTATTTGAAGGGTGTCGCACCCGAGGGATTAGAAGTGCAGCACATATACAAAGGCGTTGTACCGTTTATCATCCTGCAACTAGTGGGATTAATCATAATTTTTAACTGGCAAATACTAGTAACTTGGCTGCCAAACCAAGCATATAACTAAGAAGATTTCTCCGCGCTGGAAGAACTTGCAAACAATTTTTTTAGGACCATACTGGCGAACAATAACGTTAAAGGAATCGCTAATCAGATGCTTCGTATTGGAGCTTTAGCCTCTCATGGCGGATCGATATTGCAAGCTGTGATAGACGCCATATCAGCTGGAACCTTAAATGCCCAAATTGTTTTCATCGGATGCAATAACAGTGATGCCGAGGTGCTGCATCGCGCCAAGAAGAATGGAATTCCGGCAGAGCACATAAGTCTGGTTCACCACCCGAACGAAAGATCGCTTGATCAATACATGACCCACCGATTCCTAGAAGTTCAGGCTGATATCATTTTGCTAGCAGGGTACATGCGGAAAATCGGGCCGATTATGCTCGACACCTTCACCAACCGGATTATTAATACTCACCCTGCTCTTCTGCCAAAATTTGGAGGGCAAGGGTTTTATGGAAGGCGAATACACGAAGCTGTTATAAAATCGAACGAAACAGAAACGGGGGTTACAATTCACCTAGTTGACAAGGAATATGATACCGGGCCAATACTCATCCAAAGTAAAATCCCAATCGAAAAAAACGAAACTACCTTATCACTCGAGCAAAAAGTAAAAACACACGAAAAATCGCTCGTAGTCTCTTGGTTAAAAGAACTTACAATTTAAGTAGGCAGGGCAAAACGATGCGGACAACTAGCTGCTCTCTGAAAATATCCGTAATACTTTTCTATGAAGTGCCGTATTAGCCGTCGCGACAACGGTCCCACCTAAACTTGCGTTACCCCCGTTTTCAGAAGTTACACTACCTCCAGCGCCTTCAACAATAGGGATAAGTGCCTGAATATCATAAGGCTGCAAACCAGTATCTACCGCAATATCGATCTGGCCTGAGGCAAGCATTGCATATAAATAACAATCTCCGCTATAAGACGTGAACCTTGCAGATTCTTCTAATCTCTGGAATCCATTCAGAAAATTTGTTTCGCCAAAAAATCTATGGCTTGTTGTACCAACAACCGCATCTTCTATATTAGTCTGGGCGCTTGTGCAAAGCTTCTGAGAATTTCCTGAATACTGTAGAGTGCTGTTATTCCCCTCGCCGAAAAATAGCTCGTCTGTATAAGGCTGATACATAACCCCAAGAATAGGACGTTGCCCATCGAAGAGAGAAAGCAGGATCCCCCAGTGCAGAAGACCAGAAATAAATGCTCGTGTCCCGTCGATTGGGTCAATCACCCATGTCAGGCCATTCCCCCTCCGAAACCCATACTCTTCTCCACAAATGCCGTGCAACGGATAATGAAGCTCTATGGCCTCTCTTAAAATTCTTTCTACAGCCAGATCGGCCTCTGTGACAGGATCATACGATCCATCAGATAGCTTATTTGTCATTCCGGTTCGACTGCGAAAAAAACTCAACGCAGCGGCGCCTGCCTTCCTAGAAATAGCAACAGCAAATTCAAGAAAAGATGCTCTCTCTTCAGTCGTAACATGAAAGGCTTTAGAATATTCTAACATTACCAATGTCCCATTTTTATAACTTTAGATTCCTCAACGTCACTTTCCGAAAAATAATTCATGACTTAAATCGTACCAACATGTGAAGAAGCACTCCTCATAACGTAAAATAACAAGACTACTAAAAAAAAAGAACACTGAATTATGAGCACCACCGCACACGCCCATCCTAACATTGCTCTTATTAAATATTGGGGAAAAGCAGAAGACGTGGGTAATATACCTGCTACTCCCTCTCTATCCCTCACCATTAGTAAACTAGAAACTGAAACTTCTGTCTGTCAAAGCAAGAGAAAAGATCAATTCCTATTCGATGACCAAGAGATCAATGACATAAAACTCGCCACGTTCCTGTATGAACTGAGACAAAAATACTCGATTCCACCGATTAAAATGCGAACAAAAAATAATTTTCCTAGGAACGCTGGATTAGCATCGTCCTCCTCGGGCATCGCGGCTTTGGTAACGGCCATTAACTCGGAATTCGAGTTGGGCATAGACACCAAGGAACTGACGAAACTTGCAAGAATGGGTTCTGGGTCAGCCGCACGTTCAATTTATGGGGGCATTGTCAAACTACAGGGACCTAGCTGGGAGGCTGAAGCATTCATGGAACCTAATGACTGGCCCTTAGAGATTGTCATTGCTATAACTGATTATAGGAACAAGAAAATTCCATCTTCAGAAGGCATGAAGAGGTCTAGAGCGAGTTCACCCTACTACCAACAATGGTTAAAGAGCACTAAAGAAGACTATGAAATGGCCCTTGAATGTTTTCAGGAAAGAAACTTCGAAAAATTAATTTTAATTGCTGAAGCAAATTGTTTAAAGATGCACTCAGTTATGCTCACCACAACACCCAGTCTGCTGTATTGGAACTCCGCAACCATCGCATGCATACACCAAGTAAGAGCTCTACGTGAACAAGGAATTCCTGTCTTTTTTACAATTGATGCGGGACCTCAAGTTAAAGCAATATGTCTCCCAAAAACGGGGCATCAAGTTAGAAAAGCCCTAATAAAAGTCCCTGGTGTACTCGAAGTCGTCTCCACAACTCTAGGCAAAGATGCATGGACCGAAACACCACGATAGTTTCATCAGCCCCAGGAAAAGTGGTCCTCTGGGGAGAATACGCAGTCCTGGACGGGTCTCCAGCAGCAGTAGCTGCTATTGACCGTTATGCGAAATCTAGACTAATAATCAAATCCGAAAATCATGATGCTGGATGGGCTATACAAAGCACAGGCGTAACTAACCTAAACCTAGTAGAAACGATTGAGGAGCTATCAACAAATCCTTTATATCAAGACCATATTATCTCGCATATCCTACTGGAACTTGCCAAAGTAATCGATTGGTCTATGTTAGAACAAAATCTTTTCGTCCAGTTAGACACAACAGATTTTGAAGAAAATCAGAAAAAACTAGGTATTGGCTCCAGCGCAGCAATATGTGTTTCCACCTATGCGGCCTTTTGCAAATTAGCAGACATAAAACCTTCGTTAGCCACGGCCTTATCGATACACCAAAACCTGCAGAACAATACTGGAAGCGGCTTGGATATATCCGCAGCCTGGTATGGTGGAATATTGAAATTTCAATCAGGACTTTCGGAACCCTTTAAGTTGTTAGAGAGTGGTGATTGGAGATTTTTTTATAGCGGCCGACCTTCCAAAACCCAATCTCAACTCGTAAAATTCAGATCGTGGCTAGAGACGTCTCCTGCAGAACCGTTAAGCAATCTAAAATCGGCGTCAAGCAGACTATTTGAATGTCAGAGTGGTAGCGAGATAGTAAAATATATGCCAGCTTACGCAGATGCCTTACGTGAACTTGACCGACGTGGAAACCTGGGTATTTATTCCTCCGAACATGACATAATGCATAAACTAGCTAGTGAGACTAAAGTGGCCTACAAACCATGCGGCGCTGGTGGCGGTGATCTTGGAGCAGCGATTAGTGACGATCCAGAAGCCATGCAAAGGTTTTCAATCAAAGCCAGAGCTCACGGATTCACTGAAATGAAATTCAATATCTCGGAACACGGCGTACATGTCATCGGATAAGAAAAATTCGCGTATCCCGAACTTCTACAATATGACTATTGAAGAAAGAATCCTCGCCCTTGAAGAAGCCAATCTCATTAGCAACACGGAAGCACAGTCCCTAATGTCTAGCTCTCATACCTTAACGGTAAATAAAGCGAATAAATTAGTGGAAAATGTAGTGGGAGTTTTTGGTCTACCCCTAGGGTACGCAATCAACTTTCTTATCAATGGAAAAAATTATGCTGTACCCCTCGTGATTGAAGAAGCTTCTGTAGTAGCTGGATTATCAGGAACAGCCAAAATCGCAAGAAACAACGGTGGATTTGTGGCCACTGGTTCAGAGCCTATTCTTATTGGGCAAGTACAAGTTATCAAATGTACTGATATTCAGGAGGCAAAGCTCAATTTAATGTCTCAAAAGGAGAAAATTATAGGATTTGCTAACAGTTTGGAACCGAATCTAGTGGCCCGAGGGGGTGGCGCTTTTGACATAGAAGTTTTTTCATACCAAGCGCCGAATACCGGTGAAAAGATGGTAGTTCTTCATCTCCTAGTCAATACGCAAGATGCAATGGGAGCAAATCTAGTAAACGGAATGTGTGAAGGAGTTGCCCCACTAATAGAGGAACTAACACAAGGGATAGTGTTACTCAAAATTCTATCTAATCTCACCGACCGAGCAATAGCTAAAGCTCGAATTAGTATCCCGGTAGAGCACCTAAGTTCAAAAGAGCTGGATGGAAAGACAGTAAGAGACAGAATAATCACTGCTAATGAACTGGCAATTGTAGACCCATATCGTGCAGCAACTCACAATAAAGGCATAATGAACGGAGTGGATGCCATAGCTATCGCCACCGGGAACGACTGGCGAGCTATAGAAGCCGGAGTGCACGCCTGGGCTGCTAGAGATGGGAAGTATCGGTGTATTACAACCTGGAGCAAATCGGATGACGGGGATTTACAAGGATCGATTGAAATACCCCTTAATGTTGGAACTGTCGGAGGAACAATAAGCAATAACCCCAGCGTCAGAATCAATCAACAGCTACTCGGTTCTCCAAATTCAGTTGAGCTAACCGAAATTATTGCTTCAATTGGCCTAGCACAAAACCTAGCCGCTCTAAAGGCGCTCGCAACAAACGGAATACAACAAAATCACATGACTCTGCACGCTAGAAGCATCGCTGCTAGCATTGGCACTCCCGACCACTTATTCGATAAAGTCATCGATAAAATGATAGAGTCGGCGGAAATCAAACCCAGCAAAGCTTTAGAAATACTAGGTACTATCTCTACTAATTCAAAAAAAGGGAAAGAAGCGCATGGTGAGGCAAAAGGTAAATTAATTCTCCTGGGAGAACATTCAGTTGTCTATGGGCGCCAAGCTATAGGCTTTCCTATGGAAATCTCAACCCAAACATGGATCCATCAAGGAGGACAAGGGATTAGGCTACAAGCACCAGAATCCAGTCAGCCTGAAATAGTACATAGGAAACATGAAAATCCTTTGATTAAAGCCCTGTATATCTTATTAGAAGAACTGGATCTGCTGACCAAGCCGTTTCTTATTAAGATGAACTCAGATATCCCAAAAGGCATGGGTCTTGGTAGCTCCGCAGCAGCTTCCGTTTCTATTCTGCGTGGTCTAAACCACTATTTCAAACTTCAATTAACGGACAAGCTAATCAATACATATGCTCTTTCTCTCGAAAAAATAGCGCACGGAAATTCTTCTGGAATTGACAATACTATTGCCACTTTTGGTTTCCCAATGCAGTACCAAAACAGCTCTGGAAAACCTAAGTTCATGAAATTATCTATTCGGAAAGAAATCCCCCTGGTTATAGGACTGAGCCATGATAGAGGTCTTACCCTAGAGGCGGTACGTAGTGTTAAGAAGCTCTACAAAAATAATCCGAAACGCTATGAAGCCATATTTGATCAGATCGATGAACTCACCGTCAGCGCAATCTCATCGATAAAATCTGGGGATTTAAATGAACTGGGAGAACTGATGAATATTAATCATGGCTACCTAAACAGCTTGCAACTATCCACACCATCCATTGAACAGCTAGTGGACATAGCTCGAGAGAATGGGGCCCTCGGGGCAAAAATGACGGGTGGAGGAAAAGGCGGATCAGTAATAGTCCTTTGCCCAAAAAATCAGAAGAAGGTGTCAGAATCCCTGAAATTAGCTGGATACCAATCGATCACTACTACCATCCCAACACAGTCTTAACAAGACGACTATCAGTTGTTATCAAAAATCTTGCCCGGATTAAGAATACTTTTAGGATCAAGAGCCATCTTAAGACGACGCATTAAATTAATCTCAACTTCAGAACGCGATAAATGTAAATATGGCTTTTTCTCCAATCCAACTCCATGCTCGGCAGAAACTGATCCATTGATAGCTCTTAAGGGCTCATACACACATTTTTCTACTTGAGCACGAACTTGATCCCCACCTTTACCGACAGATATGACTAAATGCAGGTTCCCATCTGCCATGTGACCAAAGGTAAAATTAGTATAATTCTCAAACTTGTTCTTAAGCCGCCGATTCAGTTCATGCACATAATCACCCATCTTAGATATTCGCATGCTCACATCAAAAGTGTAACTCGGTTTAAACTGCAGGCATTCCTCGACGCTATCACGAATATTCCAAAGTTCCAGCCTTTGGGATTCGGATTTAGAGACAACAGCATCAACTATCAATCCCTTATCGAACGCCTCCTCGAGCGAAGTCTCTATTAACTGATCATCAAAACCTATTGATTCAACTAGAATATAGTATGGATAATCCTGGGATAACGGGGCGGTATTCTTAGCTGGAGCGGTGGTTACTAACCTATAAAAATTATTCCACATCACTTCAAAGGCAGATAATGAGCCTGATAAACTATTATCGATATGCTTCAAAAATAAAGAAAGCTTATCAAATTCATCGACTGCCACCAAAAAAGTTGAGCGACTCCCTGAAAGCTCTCTGAGCCTGAGTACTGCTCTTGTCACAATACCCAGACTACCTTCGGTACCAATAAATAACTGTTTTACATCATAACCTGCATTATTCTTAATCATTTGATTCATACTTGAAACTACGGTGCCATCCGCCAAAACAGCCTCAAGTCCTAACACCATATCCCGAGTCATCCCATATCGAATAACCCTATTACCACCAGCATTCGTAGAAATATTTCCCCCTATGGTACAACTTCCTCTAGCTCCCAAATCAAGGGGAAACATTAAACCGTGTTTTTCCGCCTCCTCTTGAAGTGACTGCAAGATAACACCACTTTGAACGATCATAGTCCGGTCAATTACATTAACTTCTTCGATCTGATTCATTCTTTCTAGGGAAAGGACCACATCATCAGGCTCGGTAATGGCACTTTTGACCAAACCTGTTAATCCTCCATGCGGTACGACTGACTGACCGAACTCATGACAAATAGCTAACGCAGTACCGACTTCTTCCGTGGTCCTCGGGCGAATCAATGCCTTTGCCTGAATAGTATCCTGTCGCCAGATACCAGATGAGCGCGAAGAAACTTCCGCACCAGTTAAAACTGTATCGAAGCCCAGGGAACTCCTTAATCTTTCGATCACTTCCAATTTAATAATCCATCAAACCTAATATCCCAGCTTACTACTGCTAGCCCCATCATCAACATCAAAAATTACAACCTTCATACTGGCGTTAATTCCCAAAACTTTTTAAAAAATCCTCCCGAGAATTGACCATCGGATATTCCATCTCTGGAACTGCCGTTCCTAAAAACTCACAAAGAGAGTTCCAACCATCACTAGGTTCAAATTCTAAAAGTCTATTTTGAGGAACAACATCACGCACTTTCTGGTTATGCTCCAAATACTTCCCTATAACGTATTGTTTATCTTGCATTCGACCATTAAAAACCCCATCCCATATCAATTCAAAAGCCATCGAGGGCTGCGCTCCACCGGACTTCCTCCAAGCGACAGAAGCTGGATAAATTGTATCCATTACACTCGCATACCAACGCTCTGGATCTCGCACAGAGAGTATAACTTTAGCGTCCGGATAGCACTCTAGCTGGTTCTCCCAAAAATTACATGATGGCCAATCTACCGCCGCTTGATAATCAGCAAATACTAAATCCCATTTAGCACCACCTTCCCTATGAGCTTGAACCCAAAACTCTATATGATCCGGGTCCTTTGCTACTTCTATCATGTGATAGCAGGGACCGAACCCCAGCTCCTCCAAAGCCTGCTTTAATGACAATGTTCCCGTTCTCCCAAAGCCGGCACCGATAACTTTCAATCCCACTATTCATCCTCAATATTTAATACTAGGGTTTTCTCAACAAATTCTAGCTTGGTTCAGAAAAAACCTATACAGGAAACAGCTGAAAGATCGGTATTAGACGTGTAACGCGCCTGGCATATAGCGCATAACCCGGATATATACTAAGCGCCTCATTCCAAGCTCTTTCCCTTCGCTCACCAAATAATTCTTCTGCCCTAAACTGCCTCTCTTTTCCTTCTACCAAACAAGTAATACGTGGATGTGCTCTAAGATTATAACACCAGCTTGGGTCCCTAAGGCCTCCCCCATTTGAACCTACCAACAATGGGGTATTGTCACAGGGAACATATAGAAGAGGAATCTCTCTGGTAACGTTAGTTCTAGCCCCTCTGCATTGGAGCAGCAAAACAGGGATAATAAAACTTAACCGGAGCCGACCTTTTGTCCATTTCATTAAGGATCTATCTACTTTCGTCGCGCAATGCATAGCTACTAAGCTGATACCCCGTATAGCAATCACTCGAGCCATGAGTTTCCAAATGAATTTCCCGAATGTCTTCAAATTAATCTAGCCTATAAACTCGGGCTGCAGTTCCATAGAACAAATCGTATTTTTCATCCGGGGAAAAATCAGAGGTCATTTTTTTGAAGGCATTCCATAAAACATGATAAGACGTACTTTGCTTGTCGACTGCAAAATTGCTTTCAAACATGCACCGGTCTGGGCTAAAACAGTCAATAACTTGTCGATAATATGCGCCAGTTGCCCTAACGATTGCATCCGAGTCTGGCGGGCTAGCTTGGCGATGAAAGTCAAACCCGTTAATTGGCATAACGAGCCCTCCGAGTTTCGCTACGACATTTGGACATTTAGATAAATCCTCTATTTGATGTTTCCAAACCTCAAAAATTTCTTCTCTTCTACCTCGGTATTTATCGATTCCTAACGGACCTCCAAAATGATCCAGAATAATAGTCGTGTGTGGAAACGCCCTGGCAATATCAATTAACTCATCTAACTGTGGGTGATAAAGCCAAGCATCAAAACTTAAGCCTCTTATTCCCAGCTCCTTAAAACCCTCTCGAAACTTTTTATCTAATAATAATGATTCTTTAGGGTTAGTATGAGAATTCCTTATTCCATTACTTCTGTCCCATCCAACGGCATGTCTGATTCCTCGAAAGCGGGTACTGGCAGCAATGTGAGCGTCTAAAACTTCACCTACTTGCTCCCCAAGACATAAGTCGGCAAAACCTACAATACCAGCGCAGGCCCTTAATGACCCATAAGCTCCACTAGCTGCCATAGCCGCCACTCCATTGGCAAACTCGGTCTCTCCAACTGGTTGTAACCCAGACGGCGCATCAACGTTATACATGACTCCACATTCCATGAAAACTGTCGAAACCACGTTATGGCCACTCTGCAAATCAGCAACCAGCTCATCTATCAAATAACGATTCCCTGGAAAGTCCCATAGATGATGATGTGGATCACAGATTTTTAAATCCGGATCCTCTATTTCCTCTTTCACCTCGTTAAGCCAATCGTATTTTATCTCCATAATGCTCTCAATATACCAAAACCGACCTAATACTTTCCCCAGACTCCATTAGATGAAAGGCGGTGTTTATATCTGCCAAGGGCATTTCATGTGTGATTAAGTCATCAATATTAATTCTTCCTTCCATGTACCAATCTACAATCTTCGGTAGTTGACTGCGGCCCTTAACACCCCCAAAAGCTGTTCCTCGCCACACCCGCCCGGTTACAAGTTGAAATGGTCGGGTTTTTATTTCTTTCCCAGCACCTGCTACGCCTATAATGATACTTTCACCCCAACCTTTATGAGTACATTCTAAGGCTTGCCTCATCACTTCGACGTTTCCAATGCACTCGAAAGAGTAATCTACCCCTCCATCAGTGATATCCAAAATAGTGGGAAGCACATCACCAACTTCTGTAGCATTTATAAAATCCGTCATGCCAAATTTTTCGGCTAAATCTTTTTTCTTATCGTTGATATCAATACCTATTATACGGTCTGCTCCAACTAATCGAGCACCTTGTACGACATTCAATCCAATACCGCCCAACCCAAAGACAGCTACACTAGACCCAGCTTCGACCTGGGCTGTATTTATAACTGCCCCCAGGCCTGTAGTCACTCCGCAGCCAATATAGCAAACCTTATTAAATGGGGCGTCTTGCCTGATTTTAGCAAGAGCGATCTCTGGAACTACAACGAAATTCGAAAACGTAGAAGTACCCATATAGTGGAAAACTCTTTCGCCATTTATTGAAAAACGGCTAGTCCCGTCTGGCATCAGACCCTGGCCCTGTGTTTCTCGGATAGCACTACAAAGATTAGTCTTTCCGGACAGGCAAAATTTACAATGCCTGCATTCAGGAGTGTACAAGGGAATGACATGATCACCTGCTTTTAAGGATCGGACTCCTTTTCCAATATCAACAACGATTCCCGCTCCCTCGTGTCCTAATATAGAAGGGAAAAGCCCTTCCGGATCGTTTCCCGATAAAGTAAAGGCATCCGTATGGCATACACCAGATGCTTTTATCTCTACTAAAACCTCCCCTTCTTGAGGGTCATCCAGTGTAACCTTTTCTACTGTTAAAGGCTGTCCCGGACCAAAAGCAACCGCCGCTCTAGTTTCCATCAGCACTCCCTATCGCTTGCAAACTTCATTTTACTCCGATAATTATAATCTTTAACTGTCCTTACTATTACGATTAAATCAATAGTGGGCTAAGCTGACCACAAAAGACGGAGAAAAAAAATGAAACTAGGCCTCTCAATTGGTTATTCGGGACCTCAACTCGAAATTCCCCTCAAGAAAATTCAACTAGCGGAACAGCTTGGATACGATTCTGTATGGACAGCGGAAGCATATGGTTCAGATGCTATAACACCGCTAGCTTACATCGCAGCGCATACGGAACGAATACGATTAGGAACCGGGGTTATCCAATTAGCGGCCCGCAGTCCGGCAAATGCGGCTATGGCATTTGCTACCCTCGATCAACTTGCTGGGGGAAATAGAGCTATCTGTGGCTTAGGAGTCTCAGGTCCGCAAATTGTTGAAGGGTGGTATGGTCAGCCATGGGGAAAACCATACTATAGAATTAAAGATTACGTACAAATCATGAGAAAAATATTCGCACGAGAAGCTCCTGTAACGCATGAGGGTAAAGAATTTAACCTGCCGTTTACCGGCGAAGGAAGTCTAGGAATCGGCAAAGCATTAAAATCGATAATGCACATGAATCCTAACATACCAATATTTTTAGGAACTGGCATGGAATCAACAGTAAAACTTACTTCTGAGATCGCTGATGGTTGGTTACCACTAGGGTTTGTGCCAGAAACCGCAAAGCTCTACGATAGTTGGTTAGCGCAAGGTTTTGATAAAGGTTCCAAATCACCAGAAGAATTTGAACTCCAAGGAGGAACTCAAGTTCAAATCACAAATGATGTCAAAAATGCACTCGATCGATTAAAGCCCGGAATCGCGCTATACGTTGGCGGAATGGGGCATAAGACTAAAAACTTTCATAAAGAAATGATGATCCGCCGAGGATTCGGTGATGCTGCCGAAAAAATACAGGAGTTATTTCTCGAAAAGAGAAAGCAAGAGGCCGCTGATGCAGTCCCTGATGAATTTGTCGATCAAGGCGCCCTGGTCGGGCCGAAAGAAAGAATTAAAAAGCGCTTCAGAGACTGGGAAGATTCCGGTTTGACCGGACTAACAATTGGTGGGGACGAAGAAGCCGTTCGATTCATGGCAGAATGCGCTCGTCTGAATTTTGAAAAATAGCTGATAATTCGCAGATAAATCATGTATCAAGGAAAATGGGCAAAAAAAGAACTGTCTTAACCCTAGATAGAAGCCCATTTAGGCTAGTAAACTCAGTTAATGGAAAAATACCAAAAAAATATCGTCTCACGAATAGACAATTTAAGAGAAGAGCTGATCTCAGTCTCACACACCATACATGGTAAGCCTGAACTAGCTTTCCAAGAGCATTTTGCGTCTAAAACTATTGTTGATACAGCAAAAAAATATCGAATGGAAATTAAACCTGAAGTTTATGGGCTGCCCACAGCATTCGAGGGCACTATTCAGGGCAAATCTAATGACGTAGCCGTCTGCATTATAGCTGAATACGATGCCCTACCAAAAATCGGACATGCCTGCGGGCATAATATTATCGCTGCATCAGCTCTGGGCGCAGTATTAGGACTTTTAGAAACTCAAAACTCCCTGCCTGGCACCATAAAATTTCTCGGAACTCCCGCAGAAGAAAAAGGTGGTGGAAAAGAACTCATGGCTAGAAAAGGAGCTTTTAAAAATCTAGACGCAGCCATGATGATACATCCTGCCGGAGTCAACTTAACAACCATGCCCAGTATCTGTATGGCCGAAGTATGTGTTGAATATCATGGCAGATCAGCCCATGCGGCCGCAATGCCGCACAAAGGAAAAAATGCTTTAGATGCGCTGCTGCTTGCATACCAGGCAATTTCAAACTTGAGACAACATATTAAGGATCATGAACGTGTTCATGGAATTGTTACCCAGGGAGGTGAGGCTCCAAACATTGTCCCCGACTATGCAAGTGGAGACTTTTATGTAAGAACTTCAAACATAGAGGATCTGGAAAAACTGAAGCCTCGAGTTGAGGCATGCTTCAAAGCGGGGGCTATAGGAACCAGCTGCGATCTTAATGTGGAGTGGGCTAAGGTTGACTATTTGGACCTTAATACCAATTGGCCATTAGCAAATACTTTCAAGAAACATGGCGAATTGCTGGGTAGGGAGTTTTTATCTCCTAATGATCTGGGTGGAGCTGGAAGCACTGATATGGGTAACGTTAGTCACCGCATACCTTCAATACACCCTATGCTGTCATGTGCCCCTAGGAACGTAGTTATACATAGCCCAGAATTCGCCGAATGGGCAAAATCAACGACCGGAGACGAAGCGGTCATAGATGGGGCGAAAATTCTTGCGCTAACTGCTGCTGAATTCCTTAAAAATAGGGAGTTGCAAGCTGAGACGAAAAGAGCATTTGAGATATCCAAAGGGTTAGTCTAATTTTCTAATCTTCAGCTAATATGGAGACCTACTTGAGCTTTCACAATACACAAAGTACCTAAAGGAAACCCAATAATGGAACCACTTGTAATACGCGAAAATAGTGATGGATTAGCAACGCTAACCTTAAACCGCCCAGAAACCTTAAACGCTCTCAGCCCCAAACTATTTATCGAGCTAAGGAAACATGTAGAAGATATAGCGGAAGAAACAAACTCAATAGGATGTGTGATACTCTGTGGTAAAGGGCGGTCTTTTTCCGCAGGTAATGACCTAAAAGCCATCCAAGCTGGGGAGATCGCTCCGACCCCACACTATCAAGCTGAAACCTTAGAAGCCATAGAAAAACTCCCTCAACCAGTCATAGCAGCAGTCCAAGGACACTGTTATACAGGCTCCCTAGAGCTAGTTCTAGCATGTGACCTTCTTATCGCCTCAGAAAACGCCCGATTCGCTGACACCCACGGGAAATGGGCAATGTCTCCCGTTTGGGGAATGAGTCAAAGACTGCCGAAAAGAATCGGACTCTTAAAAGCAAAGGAACTTATGTATAGCGGAAAAACCATTAGTGGTACCGAAGCCGTTAATATCGGGTTAGCTAATAGCTGTGTACCTGATAACCAACTTATGGAGGATGCAATAAAAATGGCAAAAGAGTTTCTAGGTAACTCTTGGCATACCCTAAGAGCTGACAAAATGTTAGTAAACGCAGGACAAAATCTTAATTATGCTAATGGTCTCAAATTTGAAAGAGAAGAATCTCCAGGAATTGGGCCGGATATGCAGGAAAGACTTGCAAGCTTCGGAAACAAAGACTGACGGCAGTCAATCAAGATCAGCAATGCTGTCAATAATTTTCCCTACAATTCCGTATTCGAGGGATTCTTCTGCACTCATCCAATGATCACGATCTGTATCTTCTTCAACCCGTTCTGCCGGCTGTCCTGTTTGCGCTGCAATGATTGAGTTAATTCTCTCTCTCGTCTTAACGATCTCTCTTGCATGAATTTCAACGTCTGTAGCTGTGCCTCCAAAGCCACCAGCAGGTTGGTGAATCAGAAATCGGGTATTAGGCAAACAAATACGATTCTCTACCTCGGGAGCTAAATATATGTGAGTCGCTATACTCCCTACCCAGCCAGTCCCTACTGTGCGCACCACAGGCTTAACAAATCGAATCATGTCAAAAATAGTGTCTCCAGATTCAACATGGCCTCCTGGCGAGCTAATATATAAAGTGATCGGTTCCTCAGAATCAAAAGCCAAAGCGAGCAACCTCTCCGATACACTTTTAGCAACATCCTTATTAATTTCACCAAACAAAGTAATCGTTCGGTTTTTAAATAAGCTGTTCTCCAAAAGGCGGACCTTTTCAGCATTCTCAGTTATTTCTAGGGTATCTTCTCCATCCAGCTTATCCATCAATAATCTCCAACATAAAATCTAAAACGTAGTAGACTGCATTCTACACGCTCACTCGGATTCAATCCTAATACAGACATAAAATGCTATACATACTTTTTTGTGAAGATAAAGCAGACAGTTTAGAGCTCCGTCTGGCTAATAGAAAAAACCACCTCTCGTGGGCCAGCGAAAAAGCGAGCTCCATAAAACTTGCTGGTCCTATGCTAAGCGATGATGGGGAAACAATGATTGGTTCGGTATTTATTCTGGAAGCATCCTCTATCGAAGAAGTACGAACATTGAATACTGAGGACCCCTACACTAAAGCTGGCCTATGGCAAAAAGTCATAATTCATCCGTTCCGCCAGAGTATCCCCTAATCAATCTCGGCTTCAGCGTAACCGGAAAGAACTGAAACACCATCTTGGTTAACGGTCTGTACCTCCAATTTTACGACACTACCTAAGACTTCTTGCACAGTAGCCGTAGCCGAAAGGGTATCGCCCGGCCACACCTGATTAGTGAACCGAACACCAAATTTTTTTAACCGTCCATCACCCACGTAATTCGTTAACATGCGTCCTGTCATTCCCATTGTTAACATCCCATGCGCAAATACCGTCGGATAGCCAGCGACCTCTCGAGTAAATAATTCATCAGTATGTACAGGATTATAATCCCCTGAAGCCCCCGCATACTGGACAATCTGCGTACGACTTAAATTCTCAACTAGTATTTCAGTATAAGAATCACCATTATTTAGATTGTTAGCATTTAAACTCATCATGCTCTCCTAACTGTCTACAGGCCGCTCAGTGCGGACCCCAACGCCGATTGCTGTTATTACTAATTCCCCATTTTGATCACGATATTCAGTCACGGTCTCAGAAAACATCAGCTTTCCCGCCCTTTTACTTTCTTTTTCCCATTGCTTCCCTGGTTTAACTTCAGCACTAAGCACATCACCAGGCTTTAAGTGGCGGTGATATTCAAAGTGTTGCTCTGCATGAAGTCCGCCACCACCTCCACCCCCTCCGGAGCTCTGCGATCGATCCAAACCAGATGCTTCCTTAGCAGAACCAAACCACGGTTTATCGATTTTTGGGCGTAATGAGTAATCTGGATCAAACTGTGCACTTGCCTGAGCAAAAGTTGGCGGGGCAATTATTGATCCTACCTCTGTTTCTTTCGCATAATCCTCGTCATAATAAATTTTATTAGCATCAGCTATCGATCGAGCGAACATCATAATATGACTAGCTTCGATGCAGAACTTATCTATTGCCATAATATCCCCTTGATTCTCTTGTATTAAATATTCAGCCCTAAAGTATGTATAAGACAAGAACCTCAATCAACGACGAAATCATTAATTACCGGTAAATTTAGGATCTCTTTTTTCCAAAAAGGCCGTTATACCTTCAACCTTATCTTCCGTTTGAACTAAACTGCCTTGCGCGTATTTTTCAAGCATTAAAGCCCCCGCTAAGCTTGCTTCCATTCCAAAATGCACCATCGCCTTCATTGTTCTCGGGACGAAAGGAGCAAAAGACGAAAGATGATCGGCCATGCGCTTTGCTTCCTCAATCAGGCTGCCCTCACGCACAACACGGGTTACTAACCCTATTTGAAATGCTCTTTCAACATCAATGGCTTCGCCCATTAATAACATTTCTAAACCCCAACCACGACCCACAATCCGAGGTAATCGCGCACAAGCTCCACCTCCAGGAATAATTCCGAGTTTTCCCTCCGGTGTCGCAAACTTAGCATTCGGCGAAGCAATTCGTAAATCGCAGCCAAGCGCCACTTCAAGCCCGCCACCCATGCAAATTCCGTTGATTGCAGCTATGGTCGGTTTCGGCGTTTTTTCTAACTGCTCAGCCAAACCCTGAACTATAGGTTCTAAAGCCTTCTTAAAATCTCGCTCCAACACCTCCGACAAATCTGATCCTGAAGCGAAGGATCTATCGCCAGCACCAGTGAGTGTGATCACTCTCACCTTTTCATCCGCCGCCGCTATTGAGACAGCTGACTGTAGCTCGTCCAAAGTACCCAAAGAAATTGCGTTGTGCTTATCTGGCCTATTAATGGTAATCAGAGCCATGGGGCCTTCTGTCTCGTATAGAATATATTTGTATTTGTTCACCTGTATCTCGCCAATTATTAGTCAGTTAAATAGGACCAAAAAGAATAGAGAGAAATGACCCAACCCATCTATACCTTGATGAAATCCAAATATTATTCTACTACAGACTAGAGTAGGAAGTTCTCAAAAAAAGAACCGCCAGCCTGGAGAGAAGGAACTGGCGGTTCACTAGGTATTGAAATGAGGACACAAGGGGATTCGTCCGTCCTCAACCAAAACCTAATCCCAAGATTGCTCTCAGGTAAGCGCGTAGCTGGAGGTGCCATACTTCGTGCTTGAGACACTACTATGCCCTAAAGCTGTTTCCAGAAAATTTCTAACAAGCGTAACTTTGTGTCAATTTGTTTCAAACTCATTGGCATTCAGCTCCACAGCAACAATAGTACCGCCGCCATCTGCATCCTCTATAGATACTACCCAACCATGGGCCTCACAGAGTTGTCTTACTATTGCTAATCCTAGACCACTGCCACCAGTCGAGGTGCGACGGGAGCTATCCAGCCGAAAAAACGGCTGAAATACGTCATCACGATACTGCTCAGGAATCCCTGGCCCATGATCTTTTACCTTGATGCTTGTGCCATTTACCGAGACCTCAACTTCGTCGCCATGCTGCTGACCATTACTGATTAAATTAGAAAGCACCCGCTGCAAAGCCCCCGGCGCTGCCTTGCATCTTGTTTTAGTATTGATCCCAGTCAAACCTATTCTAGACTCAAAACTTCGAACCACATCTTCCACAAAAGGACCCAATTCAATTACTTGTGGAGTTTCTCCTGCTCCCCGAGCAATCTGAAGTGCGTCTCCAATAAGCTGTTCCATAACCAATAAATTTCTTTCTATTCTTTCCACCAATTCTCTATCGACATGAGAAGGTAGTAACTCCAGTGCCAACCGCATGCGAGTTAGCGGCGTTCTTAAATCATGCGATATGCCCGCTAGCAACGTCGTCCGGTTAGACAGTAAAACTGCAATTTCTTTAGCCATGGTATTAAAATTTCTAGCTAAAGATACCAACTCCTTAGGCCCTTGCTCTGGTACAGGCTCAAAATTCTCGTTACCTCGAAAAGTTCCTGCTTTACCGGCGACCTCAACCAATGGTCGGGTTACCCTTTGCACAATTAATAAAGACGTTACGAAGACAATCCCAGCTCCTAGGCCAACAATAATAATCCCGACATACAGAGGCTGAATATCACGTCGGCTAGGTTCAAATCCTATTTGTAATTCCTGTCCTGCCATCGATACGTTAACCCATACTAAGTCCTCACCCTCAAGAATTTCTACTGGCGTTCCAAGCCGATCTTCAAGTTTCCTAGATAAAACCTCTAGATAGGGCTGTTCCAAGAGAGAGAACGGCAATTGGCGGATCTCCGTGCCAACAATCAAATCATGATTCTGAGCAAGCTCTAGTTCGAAATATGGTCTAGCGTCCGGAGGAAGTTCAACCCATGTTTGAGCTGAAAGAACCAACAATGCTGATTGATCATCGGCCGCATTTTCCGCAATCGGCGTTATAACATAATAATTTAGTGCGAAAACTGATACGGCCACTATCATCAACGAACTTACTGTTAAGGTAAAATTAGTTCTTGCTAATAAAGATGTCGGTCGCCAAATAATTTTATCCATCGGGATGTGGGCAAAACATATACCCCTTTCCCCAGATTGTTCTAATGTGTATCGGTTCTGACGGGTCTAGCTCAATTTTACCCCTTAAGCGAGTAACCCGAACATCTATACTTCTATCGAATGGGAGTCTTTCCGCACCTGTCAACAAATCTAATATTCTATCGCGATCTAACACCTTATTTGGATGTTCTACGAGCACCGATAACAGGTCAAATTCTCCAGAAGTCAAAGGAACTACAACGTCAGCCCTGCTAAGCCGGTGCGAAGCAAGGTCTAAAGAAAATTCGCCAAAACGACGGATATTGTCATCGGAGCCACTGGACTGGTCAACCTGTACTCTTCTCAAAACGGCGCGCACGCGCGCAAGCAACTCTCTGGGGTTAAAGGGCTTAGGAAGATAATCATCCGCTCCGACCTCCAGACCAATAATTCTGTCAATGTCATCTCCCTGAGCTGAAACAATAATGATAGGTAAATTACTTTCTTTCTTTAAACGTCTTGCAATATCCAGGCCATGCTCGCCCGGCAACATAAGATCAAGAAGCACTAAATCGGGTTGGGAATGACCCAGGTAAGCTTCCATGGATTCCCCGCTATCCACACAATCAACAATAAAACCCTGTTTGGAAAGATAAGCCTTTGTAAGCTCTAGAATCTCTGGATCATCATCAACTACCAGTAATTTAGCGCTCTCCGCATCCATGGCAAAGGTTTAAGGCGAAGAATCCGTAATGCTAATAATCGGAGAGCTGACTTTAGTTGTAGGTGTTTGCTTCTTTTTTAGGCGTTCTTCAAACCCCACTCCATATGGTTTTCGATTTGCCGATACCGGTTTTACACTAACAACACGGGTTTTTATTCGAACAACAGAACCATCTGCTTTTCGTATAACTCGCTCCCCGTAACGATGGTGAGCTTGCAATTTTATCAGTTCTCTAGGTGCTCCCGTCTGCCTAGCCATTCTAGATTTCACTTCAGACAACACCGCTCCGCGTTGATATGGATCTAAATCATCCCATTTAGTTGCTAAAATAATATTCAGTTCCTGATCTGATTTCTGGGCTATGGACTTATGGAACGGTGATGTATTTGGATCAGCCAGAACCGTCTTTTCTAAGCCCACTTCTTCAGCCCAAGAGACATGAAATGGCAGGCTTAATAAACCAATCAACAAAATAAGATTTTGGCTGTTCTTAAACATATACCTCTTACGTTCCCAAAAAAATTCCTACAAACCCTAATTCTAACGGTCCTATTCTGGCACCTTTTATTCTCTTCTGAGTATGTTTCTCCATAATTTCCGAGAAGTTTCAAATTGTAACCATGGATATTATCAGGCAGATTCAAACAAACCTGCTGCTCCCTGGCCACCTCCTATACACATGGTAACCACTCCATACCTCTTTTTTCGCCGCTTAAGTTCACGCAATATCAGACCCGTCATCCTCGACCCCGTCATTCCGAAGGGATGCCCAATACTAATAGAACCGCCGTGTACATTGTAAATCTCATTATTAATTCCCAGCTCATCACGACAATACAGACATTGGGAAGCAAACGCCTCATTCAACTCCCAGAGATCTATGTCATCTTGATTGAGTCCTGCGTTCGAAAGAAGTCTTGGGATTGCTAATACTGGACCAATGCCCATCTCATCCGGCTCACAGCCAGCGACTGTAAATCCACGAAAAATCCCGATTGGTTCTAAGCCTAAGGTGCTAGCTCGATCCGCACTCATCAACAAAGTCATAGATGCACCGTCAGCTAGCTGACTAGCATTACCAGCAGTAACGGTGCCATCTTCTTCAAAAGCTGGAGGCAAGCTCCCTAGACCTTCAATGGTAGTCTCTGGTCGATTACACTCGTCTCGATCCACAACTACTTCTTCGCGGGATTCTTCACCGGTCTGCTTATCTACCTTCAGCATAGTCGCAGCCATGGGTACAATTTCCTCCGCTATAAACCCTTTTTCAACTGCAGCAGCATAACGCTTCTGACTCTGTAGGCCGTACTCATCCTGAGCTTCCCGACTCACTTGATAACGTCTTGCTACAACTTCTGCTGTATTTCCCATAGCCATAAATATGTCGGGCTTTTCCTCCAGAAGAATCGGGTTCTGCTCGGCTTTACCTGGATCAATACGCGTGCGCATGGAAGTAGAATCGGTCCCTCCAGCCATGACCACCTCACTTTGGCCGCTAGCAATCTGATTTGCTGCCAGAGCGATCGATTGTAAGCCCGAAGAACAGAACCGATTTATGGTCATACCTCCCGCGGTAATAGGAAGAGCGGACAAAACCACTGCCAGGCGGGCTAAGTTTCCATCCTGCTCCCCCACGTGGCTGGCAGACCCAACTACCACGTCCTCAACTTCAGCAGGATCTAACACGGAATTTCTATCAAGAAGAGCATCAATACAGTGGGCTACCATGTCATCTGCTCTAGTAAGGTTAAAACTACCTCTAAAAGCCTTTGCTAACCCAGTACGAACGCTATCAACTATGACTACGTCCCTCATCATGTCCTCCAACGAAAATTATTTTGCAACCATACTACTATCTGGACCGGCAACCCGCCAATTAAAAAAGGCGTGCAAGATCGTTTATAAAGCCCTATCTGAAATCAGATCTTACCCATAGACTACTTGATGGCCAGTTATTGTCCGGGAAATCGGCTATGTAATACGGGTGTAATCTCCCATTTTTTCAACATTAAGTAGCTAGTTCTTGAATCACTAGGAGGCTCTATTGCTTACCAGTAACAATTTTCTTAAAGCTAACGGAACTATTATAGTTTGAGCATCCTAAGCACAAATAACTCTAGAAAATCTGAATATGTTAAACAGGTATAAAGCCCTACATCAACAAATGGGAACTATGCCATTCGGCCCTCGGGAACCGCGGGCGCAAGATCAGGTAAGAAGGAGGGAGTCCCCCCATCAACACGGCATCCTAACTCACTAGTCTCTCTCCAGTGATTACCTATATTCCCATTGCTCGGAATTAATTTGCCGTCCTCTAAGCCTCCAAAACAGATGTTGGGCTTGGGAGCTCTAACCTCTGAAATTCGATCCGTACCTTCCGAAGTATCCCCAAATGAAACTCCTGTATAGGTTAACAACGCAATTACGGATACCAAGTCAAATAGCCTTTTGATTCGCATGAATGCCACTTGTAGTTAACTTAGGTGTGTACCGTAGAGGACAAAGATGTATTTTTTATGACAAGAAAGATGTACTTTTTATGACAAAATGATTTACTTTTTATGACAGGTCTGTATTATTGCTTTCCCCTTAGAGAAAAATTTAATAGTAACAATAGGTTACGTTTAGCATAACCAGAATAGTTACCGAATAAAGGAAGTAAGAATGAAAAGCATTATAGCAGCATTTATAGCGTCATTAACTCTTGCTGGCTGCACGAGCAATGAAATAGCCCAAGCAACCCATTATTGGGACGGCCCAGTTCAAAGTCAAAAATATACGGCAGACGAAGCAGCATGCCTTAAAACTATTGGCTCAGAGACCGTTAGTAAGAATGTAAAAGGAAATGCCGAGTTTCTGGCAAATAGTGCTGCTTTCGAAACATACAAGGCATGCATGCTGAACAAAAGTTACGTGCTTAGAACTTACTAGAAACTAGAATCGATGTAAGCTTGAGAGATACACCTGTCTCTCAAGCTTAGCAGCCGCATCAAAGGACACCTACTCCATTAATTCTTCACTCGCCATTTCCTCTATTACAGCTTCATCTATTACAGCCTCATCAGATTCCCCAGCAATGAGGGAATTATCTTCAGTTTCTTCTTCTACCAAGGCAGGTACTTCTATACTCTCCTCCGCTGAAGCTTCAACTGCTTCCTGAGCCACCTCCGGTTTAGTTTCAACTGCTTCCTCAGATTGCATGCATCCGGCCAGACCAATTATTCCGAAAACAAACAACGAATACGTTAATACTTTATATAGTTTCATGATTTCATCCTTATAAACATATTAGTTCAACTTTAATCACACACCTTTAACAAGCCAAAAATTCGAAGCTAATACTGTTAGATACTGATTACACCTAGATTAAACTCTAAAATAGTTTCAAAGCCAACACCGCCCACTTTGCGTGCTAAGCTATCAATCTAAGAACGGAGACCAAATGCCAGCCACTAAAACAATACTTTCTGATTTATGTTTTCCTGAAGGACCCCGTTGGCATGCTGGTGCACTGTGGTTCTCTGACATGCACGATAGACGGATATTAAAAGTCTACCCCAATGGCCTAAAAGAAACTGTAGTTTTAACACCAAGCTCACCTTCTGGCCTAGGGTGGATGCCAAATGGAGACTTATTAATTGTCTCTATGGAGGACAAAAAAATACTCCGGTGGAATGGGAAAGATCTGGATACACACTCAAACCTTGAGGATTTAGCAAGCTTCCACTGCAACGATATGGTAGTAAATGAAAATGGTAGGGCTTACGTAGGCAACTTTGGTTTTGACCTTCACGGACGAGCAGCTCCCAAGAAAGCCGAATTAATTTGCGTTGAACCGTCTGGTGAAGCTCGTGTCGTCGCAAAAAACATGGAATTTCCTAACGGAACTGTAATTAGTTCGGATGGCAAGAAACTTATAGTCGCCGAAACATGGGCGAGTTGCCTAACTGCCTTTGATATAAGAGCAAACGGAAACCTTGGTAATAGAAGGGTCTGGGCCAAATTGGATCAAGGAGCAGTACCAGATGGAATATGTCTAGACCAAAAAAATGGGATTTGGTCAGCATCACCAAGCACAAACGAATGCGTCCGCCAAATTGAAGGAGGAGAAATCACGCATCGCGTGCAGTTTGACCAAGGCGCCTTCGCGTGTATGCTTGGTGGGGAATCTGGAAAAACTCTATTTGTTCTAACTGCGGGATCATCAAATCCAAAAACTTGCAAAAAAAGAAGGTCAGGTCGCATCGAAATGGTTGAAGCCCCCTACGAGAAAGCAGGGTACCCTTAAAAAACAGATTAAACTATTTGATCAAGCTAATAGACAACAGTAGGAAAAGTTAAGTGATTTATAGTAACTACCAGTCTCCTTGGTTCAATTTGGATGAATTCAAAATTCTCCAGAATACTGCCAACCAATTTTTTACGAACGAGTTCCAACCCAAGTTCTCCAAATGGGTAGCTCAGGAAGAAGTAGATCGGGAAGCCTGGCTAGACGCAGGGCAAGCCGGGTTACTTTGTGCATCAATACCCTCTGAATATGGTGGTGGCGATGGAGACTATCGGCATGAAACAGTAATCATGGAGGAACAAATAAGGGCCGGTCTAGCCAGTTGGGGAAACCAAGTGCATAGCACCATTGTAGCTCCTTATATTTTACATTACGGAACGGAGGAGCAAAAAAATCGCTGGCTTCCGAAAATGGCCAGCGGCGAACTAGTTGGGGCCATAGCTATGACCGAACCAAATACGGGCTCTGACCTTCAAGCAGTGGGAACTACTGCTATAAAACGCAATGACAACTACGTTATTAATGGTTCTAAAACTTACATAAGCAACGGCCAGCACGCTGACCTAATAATAGTGGTAGCAAAAACAGAACCTTCATTAGGCGCCAAGGGAATCTCTCTAATCGTTGTCGAAGCCAAGTCGCAAGGATTTAGCAGAGGGAATAATCTCAAAAAAATGGGCCTGCCAGCCGCTGATACTTCTGAACTGTTTTTCGATAACTGTATCGTTCCACAGAATAACTTGCTGGGCCAGAGCGAAGGAACCGGTTTTACTCAACTCATGCAACAACTTCCTCAAGAACGCTTAAATATAGCTCAAGCTGGAGTAGTAGCAATGGAAAGAGCTATTCAAATAACTACTGATTTCGTCAAAGAAAGAAAAGCGTTTGGTCAACGCATTTTAGATTTTCAAAATACAAAGTTTAAGTTGGCGGAATGCAAAACGGAGGCCCTAATTGCTCGAACCTTCGTGGATCAATGCGTCCTAAGGTTAATAACAGACAATCTAGATGCCACCACTGCTTCAATGGCAAAATATTGGTGCACTCAGAAGCAATGCGACATAATAGATGAGTGTTTGCAGCTCCATGGGGGTGCTGGCTATATGGATGAATACGAGATTTCTCGGTTATATACAGAAGCTCGTGTACAAAAAATATATGGTGGCACCAACGAAATAATGAAGGAATTGATAAGCCGCTCCCTCTAGCTAGATAAAACACTTTTATAACTCACTAATATTTAAGAAGGAAATTGAAATGGAAGGCCCAACCTCCCATGTGTATTTTTCACAACGATTAAGATTGCACTACGTGGACTGGGGTAATACAGATGCTCCCCCCCTACTCCTCGTTCATGGTGGGCGTGATCATTGCAGAAACTGGGATTGGGTAGCCGAGGCACTGCGGGATCGATATCACATAATAGCTCCTGACCTCAGAGGGCATGGTGATTCACAATGGATGATTGGGGGCAGCTACAATCATGTCGATTACGTTTATGACATCGCCCAATTAATAAGCCAAAAGAGAATGCAGCCTGTGACGATTATAGGACATTCAATGGGTGGAGCGGTTTCACTAACTTATTCAGGTCTATTTCCTAACACAGTAAAAAAACTAATCGTAATAGAAGGATTAGGTGCGCCACCCGAAATAATTAAACAGCGCCTAGAGACAAGTGCGAAAGATCAGTTGCTTTACTGGGTAAAGGAGTTACGGAAAAACTCGGGCCGATTACCTAAACGCTATAAAAGCCTAGAAGACGCATATGAGAGAATGCAAACCGAAAATCCGCATTTAACAGAAACTCAAGCACGCCACCTTACAATCCATGGAAGCAACCAAAATGAAGATGGAACTTTCAGCTGGAAGTTTGATAACTATGTTAGAACGATTTCCCCGATTGGAATTAATTTCGAAAACCAGATTCAACTCTACCAACAAATTACTTGTCCAACGCTATTAATTAAAGGAATGGAATCATGGGCATCAGACCCGGACGAGACTGGCCAAACTAAATATTTTCAAGATGTCGAAACAGCTAATATCGAAAAGGCCGGCCACTGGGTGCATCATGACCAACTGGAAGTCTTTTTAAAATTAACTGAAGATTTTCTCGCCAAATGAGGTGTAGATGAGCAGAAGAGCAACCGCGCTTCACAATTCACCATGGGCTGGTGCCATATACGTGACCGGAGGTGGGTCCTCAATGTTAGCAGAAATTCTTGCTGCCTCTGGAGCCTCAAATACGTTATTAGATGCTCGCATTCCTTACTCAGAAAAATCACTTCAACAATTATTGACATACCGGCCCAAACAAACGTGCTCTCAAACTACAGCTAATAATTTAGCAATGATGGCATACCAGAATGCTCGCGCAATTGAGACTGAACACACTTCTTTATTCGGTCTTAGCTGTACAGCCAGCGTGAAAACCAAAAGAGAAAAACGTGCAATCGATCGTTTTTATATCGCTATCCAAACAGATAACTTAACCTTTTCTGCCGAAATGGAATTAAAAGAAAATACTAGAGCTCAGCAAGAACTAACAATAAAGGAATCTCTATGGAGTGCTTTAGCAAAAACCCTTCAAGTTGATTTCAAATTTGCTGGAGAGCGTTTGAAAAACACGACCGAACAACTATTCATAGCTCCAAATCATTGGGCTGATGTATTCAGGAAGAATCAATTAGCTGTATGTCAGTCTGAGCACGATGGCAAGCTTTTATTTCCGGGCTCTTTTAATCCATTACACAGAGCTCATCAAAAAATGTTAAGGATCGCGGAGGACCTTACGGGCTTACGAGGTGCTTTTGAGCTTTCCATAGAAAACGTTGAAAAACCGATGCTTAATTTCTTAGATCTCAAAGCACGATTATCCCAATTTAATTGCCCAGTTTGGATAACAAGACTGCCTACTTTTATAGAAAAAGCTCGCAATTTTCCTGGGACTCAATTTATCGTAGGCATCGATACTATCACTAGATTAGTTGATGCCAGATACTATTCGACTATTGTCGATCGTGATAATGCACTTGCCGAACTTGCTGAACTCGACTGCAAGTTCATAGTCTTTGGCAGAACTCATGAGTCAAGCTTTCAGACACTAAACGATCTGAATTTGCCGCCAGTTCTTCTAAGAATGTGCACTGAGATAACCAAAGAACAATTTGAGGACCCAATCTCCTCAAGCGATCTGAGGGAAGATACTGTTGACCGAGCAACTTAGGCAACGCTTGAAACGATAATAGTAGACTTAAGATCTTAATCCCAATGTTTCATTAGCAACTACCGTCTTCCATCTTCCTCTTCTGAACCGAACAACCAACATACTGCCTTTAAGCAAGTAATCCCCAATCAGGGAGGCGTAAACCCAGAATACATGCATTTCTAAATAAGTAGCTATGGCCGCTAGTCCACACCTCATGCCGATCAAGCCAAGAAAAGTAGCTATAAGCGGAAATCTTGTATCACCGGCACCTCTCAGCGCACCACCAATAGCAAACTCCACTGCAAGGAGCGGCATCATAGCGCCAAGAATCCGAGTAAAATGTACTGTATACTCGACAGTCAATGGTGCGCCCCCTACGAAAAAGACAGCCATGTCATGCGCAAAATAGATGACCAATAAACCTAGAAGCCCCATCGAGATCATAGCTAGCCGAAGGGCTCTCCATCCACTAACCATTGCTCCTTCGTGATCCGCAGCACCTAGGTGCTGCCCAACCAACGTAGACCCAGCTATAGAAAAACCGAAACCAACGGTAATACAAATCATTAATAGGTTAGCGCCAACATTATAAGCAGCAAACGCTTCGGTCCCATAGTAGTTACCAATCAACATGAGGAAAATAAAGAACCCTAATTGAAACACAGCCTGCTCTACCGCAGCTGGATACCCTATATGTAGTAACTGCTTCAAGCGATGTCTTCCCCACCACCCCCTAGACGTGTAAGTAACTCGAAAATACTGGCTGACCCAAAGAACTATTAGAGCAATTGCCCCAACAGTAAAAGATAATCCCATCGCAATTGCGGCTCCGGATACACCCATTTTGGGGAAACCATACTCCCCAAAAATAAAGACATACAGTAAGGGTAAATTGACGAGATTTACCGCACCACCAACCCACAGAGGTGACCATGCATCTCCTGCAGCACGCAAGGCAGCACTCATAATAAAATTAACCGCAAATGCTACGTTAAACAGGCATAACCACCGTATATTATCCGCAGCCATCTCCAAAGTTTCTGCATCTAACCCAAAAACCGCCGCCACATTAGCCGCGTAGAAAAAACCAATTATTGTTACAAAAATTGCAAAAACACTGCATAACACTAGAGAAGCCATAGTGACGCGACTAGCTTCGCGGTAATCCCCTGCCCCCCAGGCTCTCGCGACTAATGCAGTAGTGCCTGCGCTAACGGCCATCATCACGGCCTGCATAGCGAAAAATATGCGCTGCCCCGCACCGACAGCCGCAAGCCCTTGGGCACCAAGTTCCCCAACAAATTTAGTTTGCACTAATCCAACAAGTGTATAAGACAAATTCCCTAATATTGATGGAAATGCTAAAGACCACATACTAGGCCTTTCGTCCTTATACTGTTCTTTAACGTTCTCCATTAACTCTAAAATCCTACTTTATCCCTCTCGTGATTGTTAACTCTCACTGATAACATTACCCATCCGATAAATGTAAATAGGAATAGAACGTTGAGCACATATAGCGATATAGAGGTCACTCAAGAAAAACACGTTACCATTATTGAAATTCAGAGGCCCCCCCATAATTTTTTCGATCATAGCTTAATCGGCCAGATCGCTGACGCGTTTTCATCAGCAGACCAAGACCCTAACTGTCGATCCCTAGTCCTAGTAGCCCAAGGAAAATCTTTTTGTGCTGGCGCCAACTTTGGTACAGGACGAAAAGATGACTCTGCTAGCAATGATTTCACGGAAGAAGGCTTTCGAAATACAACGGGTATTCTATACCGTGAAGCCGCTCGACTCTATGGAAATAAAAAACCTGTAATAGGAGCCATTCAAGGCGCTGCTATAGGCGGTGGTCTTGGACTAGCTTTAGTTCCAGACTTTCGAGTGGTGAGCCCACAAGCTCGTTTTTCTGCCAACTTTGTAAAACTGGGTATCCATCAAGGTTTCGGGCTAACTGTAGCGCTACCTCGACTCATAGGACAACAAGCCGCGAACTTAATGCTTTTAACTGGCAGACGCATAAATGGAGAGGAAGCGCTAGAAATTGGTCTAGCAGACGAATTAGTTGAACCTAATAGTTTACGTAGCAAAGCATTAGACCTTGCCCACGAAATTGCGGAAAATGCGCCTCTCGCTCTTTTATCAGTTAGAGCCACTATGCGAGAAGGACTAGCGGAAGCAATCGCAACTGCTACAGAACACGAATTGGCGGAACAACAAAGACTAAGAGCTAGTGATGATGCTGAAGAAGGCATAAGAGCGGTCTCAGAACGCCGACCTGGGAATTTTCAAGGGTCCTAGAAGAAAGAAACTTAACTAAAGGTATAAGCGCATGAGTGAAACTAATCTGGACGGAAAGGTTGTAGTAATCACAGGTGCTGCTGGCGCGCTTGGAAAAGCCGTAGTCGAAGCGTTCGCTAACGAGAGAACAACGATCGCCCAACTAGATGTTATTCCTATCGATAATGACCATTATTCGTCCATATGCGATCTCACTAACGCTAAATCCTGCGCTGATGAAATCAAAAAAATAATTCAAGAATTTGCCAAAGTAGACGTCGTCGCCAATATAGCTGGGGGGTTTTCTATGGGAGAAACAGTTTACGAAACAACGCCAGAAACCTGGGATCACATGTTTAACCTGAATACTCTTAGCGTACTCAATATGGCTAGGGCTGCTATCCCGCAGATGATAAAACAAAGAAGTGGTCGTTTGATAAATGTATCTGCTATGGCGGCACTACATGGAGCAAGCCTAATGGGTTCCTATAGCGCCTCGAAAAGTGCTGTGATCCGATTAACAGAAGCTTTAGCTGAAGAAGTGCGTGAAAAAGGCATTGCAGTCAATTGCGTATTACCAAGCATCATAGATACTCCAAGAAATCGAGATGATATGCCTGATGCGAATTTTAGCAACTGGGTTTTGCCAGAGGAGTTGGCCGACATCATAGTTTTTCTGGGTTCACCTTTGGCTGCACCAATCAATGGGGCGGCCATTCCGGTAAGAGGCCTGAGCTAGACGCCTTTTAGCCCGCCCCAGAAATGAACTGACCATAGCCACCTCGCAAGAAAAGCAGAGGAGACCGTTTGGAGTCAGACAACGTGATGGTGTTTACCCTACCTATTGCAATCGTGTGGTCGCCGGCATCGTGCTCGGCCTCAAGTTCACAATCTATATGAGCAATACTACCCTCAATAATAGGTGACCCGGTCGATCCAGCATGCCAAGCTAATTCCGAAAATTTATCTACACCAGTTTTTGCAAATATGTCGCAAATTGACTGTTGATCACTACCTAAAATATTGATGCAAAAAGCCCCAGAATCACGCAACTTCGGCCAGCTTGTACTCGATTTACCAGGACAAAGCATAACTAGTGGTGGGTCTAACGATACTGAGCTGAACGACTGAGCAGCAAATCCAGCTGGCTCACCGTTTAAACAACCAGTAGCTACCACTACCCCCGTGCAAAATTGAGAGAGCACGTCTCGAAAATCTCTGTCATTAAATTCAACCACTGATTCAGCACTCCTAAGTTCTAAATTAATATCCGGAAGGGTCAAACTTCCGGTAGTAAGCTTAACAAAGCATATAGAATACTCCACTCGCAGTTTAATAATGGGGTAGTATAAGTTAGACCGTAGTGGGTAAAAAATGTGGAGCGACGTTTGAACGATTTGGACATCCTTAGAAAAGATATAAGAAACTGGCTAGAAGAAAACTGCCCAAAGAGCATGAGAAATCCAACGCCCGAAGGTGAAATCATATGGGGTGGGCGCAACCAGTCATACAAAAACCCTGACGCAAAGGTATGGCTAGAAAATATGGCTAACAAAGGATGGACAGCCCCAACTTGGCCCAAGAAGTATGGTGGGGGAGGGTTAACCCGGGAAGAAGAAAAAATATTACAGGAAGAGCTTAGAGCCCTCGGAGCAAGACCAGCGCTGCAAAGCTTCGGTATCTGGATGCTTGGCCCAGCGCTACTTGAATTCGCAAATGAGGAACAGAAACTATTACATATACCGCAGATAGTACGCGGTGAAATAAGGTGGTGTCAGGGGTATTCAGAACCTGGGCAAGGATCGGACCTAGCCGGGCTGCAAACAAAAGCCATTGATAAGGGGTCATATTATTTAGTAAATGGCTCTAAAATATGGACTTCTTATGCCAATGAATCCGATTGGATATTCTGCTTGGTACGTACAGATCTAGAAGCCCCTAAACATGAGGGAATTAGCTTTTTATTAATCGATATGGAATCAGAAGGTGTAAGTACCTCTCCAATACCATTAATTAGCGGATCTTCTCCCTTTTGCCAAACATTCTTCGAAGATGTAAAAGTCCCAAAGGAAAACCTTGTCGGAAAGTTAAATGGCGGATGGACGGTTGCCAAAAAACTACTTGTCCATGAACGTAAGATGGTTGCTGGCATCGGTGGAAACAGCGCCTTAGGGGGTTCGGGGAGAAAACTTGAAGACGTTGCGAGTAGTTACATAGGGAAAGAAGACGGGAAATTAAAAGACCCTATAATCCGATCTAAAATTGTCCAACATCGTATAAATGACGTGGCCTTTCAATTGACACTGGGACGCTCTGACGAAGAAGCAAAATCTGGAAAATCGGACGGAAACTTAGCTAGCCTGTTTAAATACTATGGAACTGAGCAAAACAAGCGCAAATACGAATTATTGGTTAGTTGCATGGGCACTAGAGCTATTGGATGGGAAGGGCCTAGCTTCTCGGAAAGAGAATTACTCACAACAAGGCAGTGGCTGAGATCAAAAGCAAACTCCATAGAAGGAGGGACAAGCGAAATTCAATTGAATGTAATTGCCAAGAGAGTACTTGGTTTGCCGGACTAAGGCCGGAATCAATCTTGCTATACTTTGTTTCGCCTTTAAAATACTACCCCGTTTTGTAATTAAAACCTTTATCTTCTGGAATGGCAGATTAGTGGCATAATACCGGCCGATGTCAAAAAAAGACCAAATATACGATACCAAAAAAAACGAGATAGTTGACTTCGCTTTCAACGAGCAGGTTGTAGCCGTTTTTCCAGACATGATTCGTCGCTCTATTCCAGGCTATGAAACAATAATACCGTTATGCGCTTTATTGGCGACTAACCACCTCCGCAAACTAGGAACAAATCAACATATCGTGTATGACCTAGGCTGTTCTCTAGGCGCCTCATCGGCAGCCCTACTAAGTCAATTTCCGGATGAGTCGCTGTCCATAGTAGCGGTTGATAACTCAGAGGCTATGATAGCCGAAGCTACTAGACTTAACCCCGATCCAAGACTGAAGTTTCTTCAAGCCGATGTTTTGGACTTAGAAATGAAAAATGTAAGCATTGTCATCGCAAATTTTCTTTTCCAGTTCATCCCGAGACAACAAAGAGAAGATTTGTTAACGAACATAAGAGCGGCATTAAATCCTGACGGCTTACTAATTATCTCGGAAAAAATATTCTCGCCAAAACAAGAAGATCAGCATTTATTTGATAAAACACATTTAGATTACAAGAGAGCGAATGGATATAGTGATCTAGAAATAAATCAAAAAAAAGAAGCACTCGAAAAAGTGATGCTAATAGATAGTGAAGAAGTACACATGGCGCGTCTCCATAAAGCAGGATTTCACAAGATAACGAAATGGTTTCAGTGTCTAAATTGGGCATCCTATTTAGTCCAGATCGAAAACTGATGTCCCAAATTGACGATCTCCTAGAAAAACTTCCTCACTCTTGGCAAAGCGCCAAAAAGATGCAGCTCGCTCGTTTTCATCCAGACTTTCATGGAGACTATTCCAAATGGAAAGATATAGTTGATCGTTTACCTGAAATCAAAGTCCAATCCATAAGCCTAGGCAATACTGTAGAGGTATATGGAAAAGCAAGCGAAACTCAAAGACGTAATTTAAAGGATCTTTTGCTGCAACTCTCTCCATGGCGGAAGGGTCCTTTTTCCATATTCGGTGTTAAGATTGATAGCGAATGGAGGTCTGACTGGAAATGGTCCCGAATAGAACCTATTCTGCGAAACTTACCAGGCGCTCGTGTTCTCGACATAGGGTGTGCTAATGGCTATTTTGGCTGGCAGCTGTTAAGCAGCGGAGCTGCTCTTGTGCTAGGAGTTGACCCTTCCATATTGTCGTGCCTTCAGCATCAAGCCATCAACAGATATATTCAAGATGATCGCAACTGGGTTCTTCCACTTAAATTTGAGGAGATCCCGCATACAACCTTTGAAATAGTTTTGAGCATGGGCGTCATTTACCATAGACGCGAACCCGAAGATCATATTAAAAGGCTATACCAACATACGAAGCCTGGCGGCCAGGTAGTTTTGGAATCAATCATTGCCCCAGGAAATTTAGTAATTGCTTCTAAAGAACGCTATGCCAGAATGCGGAACGTTTACTTAGTTCCCTCTATCGACCAACTTGATCGATGGATGCGCTCAGCAGGATATGCTGATATTCAAATTGTAGACTGCACCATCACCAGTGATTTAGAACAACGCTCTACTGAATGGATGACTTTTAAATCATTAAAACACTCGTTAAACCCCCATAATCCACAATTAACCATAGAAGGGCATCCAAGGCCAATGAGAGCGGTTTTAACAGGATTCAAGTACTAGATGGAAAAGCTACGCAAATGTGGGTACCGTACACCTCTAAAACCAATAGAGACAAAAATTGATACTTGGATTTATCCCCATATCCTTTAGATTCAGGGGAAAGATAGCTAAATTGATCGACATATACGCTTGTTTCAAACATAGCGACGACAAGGCTATGCATCCTACTCAAATCTCAAAGGCAACAGGAATAAGTATTAATGAAGTTACTGAGAGATTGGACAAAACACCTGAGCTGTTTATTAGACTACCTAAAAGACCAGACGGCATCACCAGATATCGTCTTACCACAACAACAACAGCCAAAAATCAAGACGAAATAGGCAACTTTTTAAAAAAACAATCTCAAAAGGAAAGTGCTCTACTCTATGCATTCGGAGCAATGATTCTTATGGTGATTCTGGTAGTTATCATCGTCATTGGACCCGCAATCTAAGAATTGCGGAGGATCCTCTCGCATAAAGCGAGAACCACCAACGACCATTAATTTTAATTCTCTCTAGCCTACAAGAAACCCTTAGTTTCCAAAATATTCGCGATTTTCCCTTTTGAATTTCGGAGACTTTCGTACCATCACATAAACAGCACCAGAACCACCATGGTGCCTGTTAGCACTAGAATAGGCTAAGACATGGTCTGATTCTAAAAGCCAAGCAGCTACATAGCTTTTAATCCGCGCTGGCATACGACTTTTTTCTCCTCTCCCATGTAAAATTAACAAATTACGCCATCCTTTCTCTGACGCCTGTAGAAAAAATGCATACACATCCTCTCGAGCCTCCTTTACCGTTTTTCTATGAAGATCTAAAACTCCATGAATTGGATATTTCCCTGATTTTAACTTTGAAAAAACAGCATTCTGAACGCCATCTTGTTTCCACTCCAAAAACGTATTTGGTTCAAGCTGTGGAACATCCCCTAAAGTCAGAGGATTGGTTTCTTCTTCCCCCTTAAGCTCCGCGGCAGCGCGACGCCGCTGTGCCAATCCACTATTATCGGATTTCTTTCCAGTATTTCCGGTAATGCGCTCGGTGACCTTAAGAGGTTCAACATCACTCATGGCATCAAGAAAAATCTTATTATCTGACTTCATACTCATTACATTAATACGCTCGGTAGCGTTGCCGATCTAGTATCTGGAATCGGTTTATTACCTCCCGCATGATACGTTGTCACCAATGAAAATTTAATCTCATCAGATAAATTTTTTTCCGCCGCATGAAGCACATTGCAACTAAAAAAAACAACATCCCCCGGCTCTAGCTCAATTACTACTGATTCATCAATCAATTTCCGATTTGCGGTTAAGTCAGTCCGCAAAAATAGTTCATCATCCAAGCGGCTTTCGCTCAATGAATAATTATGGCTACCTGGAATCATTTTAAGAGCGCCGTTCTTTGCTTCCTCTTTGCCAAGAGCTAGCCAAACTGAAATCAGTTCAGGATGATCAAATTCCCAATAACGTATATCCCGATGCCACAAAGTCGCGCTACTATAGCCCGGATGTTTTGTCATCAGACAGTTATGATGAACACGTGACATACAGACTCTTCTACTATCTAGTAGATTTTGGAGATAAGGTTTTAAGATAGGACTGATAGCCCACTGGAAAAAACAATCATCTCTATCACAAGCCGACAATAGACGACGGACAGTATGTCCACCCTTAGAATGCCTGCTCTCGGGGGCTCCTGGATAACCAAGATCAGCCTCAAATTCAGCCGGATAAGTTAACGGAACCAGATCCCGCTGTGCAATAGTCCGCATTTTATTCAAAGTAGGCAAATCGCACAAACCTTGAACAATTGCAAAACCATCACGGCTAAAGTTCTTTTGAAATATTTCCCCGGACAAATCTTCAAATCCTCTATCTGACCAATATGCTTTATAAGCTATCCTGCTGGACCATCTGGTAACAATCCAGAGAAAAACTCCCTTCTATTCATCGAAATTGTTAATTTTCTCCCAGAATCCCAATAACGAGCTTCTAAATAGTGGTGCTCCTCCCACTCCAGTTCTATATTAGTCCAAACATATTGAGTCCCCGCATTATTTGTTTTTGAGCTCTTCCGCAAACAGCCATTCAAATATAGTTGAACTACCTTAGAAGAGGTAATCAGAATCTTCACCTGATAACCACGATAAACAAAATCGGCTCCATTACAGGAAATCTGAATGTTTAAACCAGTCATTAGCTGTTCTCATACTCAGTAGACCCAAACATCTTATCGAGATGCTCTGCGGGAATAGGTTTGCTAGCCAACGATACAAGCCATGTAAAAAGAATTGAAGCTATCTCTCCCATAGCAGCGCAGGACCATGGGTTCGGAGCCTCTGTCTGTAGCCACTCAGCAATACCTTTGAGTAAAGGAGAGGAGAACCAATCAGGACTAATGATTGCCGCATGAGTTATGGAAAACACAGTGACTCCACTAATAAGACCAGCTACCGCTCCGCTAGTAGTCACCCCACGCCATATAGACCCCATCACTAATGGTCCAGCGAAAGCAGCCATCATTCCTCCGGTTCCAATCCAAACTATGAGCGCCACATTAGTATCCATTAGCAACCAAGCCATCATGGTGCACAGAATCATAATAACTACAGTGCCGATTCTACTTATTCGCAAAACATTTTTATCGACTTGGTCTTCCGAAAGTCCGGAACTAAAAAGAGGAACATAAGTGCATCGGTACAAATCGTTAGCTAAAATCTGTGAGGAGGAGACTACTAGCCCATCAGCAGTAGACATAACAGCTGCGAGAATACCGATACCCAATAGCGCGGCTAACCAACTTGGGAACAACTCAACGAATAACATCGATAATGCCATATTACTTCCCATATCAGGTTGCAATAGCGTATCTCCCAGAATAGCCCTCGCAAGCAATCCACCAAGCCCCAACATCCCTAATATCAACCCGAAAGTAAAAGCTAAAGTAAGAAAACGTCTCCGTTGTCTAGGCTCTTTCAGAGCCCAGAGTTTATTACCAATATGAGGAAGCATTCCGAGGGGAATATGGGCCAATAAGATAGCTATAACTGACCACCAGGAATGATAACGGACATCATTTGTATTCAACCAACCTACCAAATTAGGATCCTGCGACTTTAAGTTCGATGAAAGCCCAGAAAGACCACCATCTATAGAAAACCCGACTAAAAACATTGCAAGCACCCCTACTGCTATAATCACCATTATGAAGCCCTGCACTCCATCCGTAAGAATATCTGCATGCGCACCTCCTAAAACTACATAGACAATGAGGATAGCGGCTGTTACTCCCAGTGCCATACTGGGAGTAACACCTAGCATGATTTCAAACATAACTATTCCAGAAACTAATTGGCCTGCTAAATAAAAAAAGAGTAATAGTGAGAATACCGACACGAGCACACGCACCCAGTCCGACTGATACCTTGTTCCTAAATACTCAGGAATGCTCCGGCTGCCGAAAACCTCTCCACCGCGACTTACCACCCGAAGACAAACGAGAACACCTAAATAGACACCAATCGGGTAAAGAAATACCGACCAAATAGCAGCAAATCCTGCTTCATAGGCGATCCCAGGAAAACCAACAAATGTTGCCCCACTTGCTGTAGTTGCAGCAAACGCAAATGCTAAAAAAATCGGCCCATAGGATCCTCTAGCAGTAGCGAAATCATCAGCGCCTTTTATCCGACGGCGTCCAATAAACCCAAACAAGACCATTCCTGCAATATATATTGCCAGGAATAACCAGGACCATTGAATTAGATCCATCAAAACCTCCTTTTCAGCAAGTATCAGCTTAACAGATCGCAAAGAGGAGGTAGAAAATCATTACAGCTTCTCGCATCATAGGGCTATAAATAAACAAATAGGCCGGGGAGGCTAACATGATAGTAATTAATGCAACAATAACAGCAGATGCAGAAACCATAACAGCAATGACAGATGCAATAATAAAGATGGAAAAAGCTAGTTTAGAAGAAGACGGGTGCCAAGAATACTCCTGGGCAGTGGCAATTAGTGATGGGTCCCAGATGCGAATTACCGAGCGCTGGGATAATATAGAAGCATTGATCGCTCACTTCTCGATGCCACATATGGCTGAGTTTCAAGCAGCTATGGCCGCTAACCCCTCTAAGGACACCGAAATTCACTGTTACGAAGCTACAGAAATTCCATTTCCGGCAATGTAAGAGAGGTCCTAGAGGAATAAATTAATGGCAGATTTTGATAGACACTCTGAAAATATAGGAAACGCGCAGGCATTGGAGCACGTTAATCTAACTGTTCCTAACCTCGAGATAGCTTCACGGTTCTATATCAGTGGCTTAGGGCTAACAAGAGATCCTTACATAGATTTCAGTCAGTTCGATGTTTCCTGGGTGAATATCGGTGATCAGCAATTTCACCTTCCAAAATCCGACCCTCAAATACTAAGAGGGCACATAGGATTAGTCATTCCTGACCGAAAAGGACTAGAAAACCGACTTAATAGCATCAAACCCTTAATGCGGAAAACAAAGTTCGAATGGAAATCTAGGAGGGATTACATTGAAATAATCTGCCCCTGGGGGAACACCTTTAGGGCCTTTACTCCTAACAAAAACCACTTTGGAACTATGGAACTAGGAATTCCGTATGTACAATTGAACGTTCCAAAAGGAACAGCGGCGGGCATATCACGTTTCTACGAAAAGATTATAGGTTGCAATGCCTACTTAACGAAAAACAAAGCAACTGTCCAGATTGGTATTAATCAACAACTAATATTTAAAGAAATGGGGAGGCCTGAACAAGCGTACGATGGCCACCATATTGCGATATACATTGCTGACTTTTCTGGCCCCCACCAATACCTTAAAGACCATAATCTAATCACTGAGGAATCTGACCAGTTCCAATACCGATTTCAACACCTCATCGATCCTGATGACGACACCAAACAACCATTATTCGAACTGGAACATGAGGTTCGCTCACTAACTCACCCTGTATTTAGGAGAAGCTTAGTGAATAGAAACGCCGAGCTAAATTTCTTTACTTATAAAAAAGGGACCGAGCTCTTTACCCCGTCGATTAATTAATCTCTAATAAAAATGCTATAACGAAGTTTAGTCTCGAGCCATACCAATAAGGTGCAACAGAGATAAAAATAAATTATATATCTGCACATAGAGAGTAATCGTAGCAATAATGTAGTTTCGCTCTCCTCCATGAATTATAGCGCTTGTCTGCCACAATATAGCTGCGCAGGAAAACAAAACAAAGCCACAGGAAATAGCCGTTTGAACACCTGAAAGGTTAAAAATCCATGAGATTAATACAGACCCCATAAGAACAAAAAACCCGACTACTAAAAACCCACTCAAAAAACTGAAATCTTTCCTTGTCAACAAGGCATAAGCAGAAAGACCTATAAAAGCGAGCGCTGTTGTACCTAAAGCTGAGGCAACAACGAAATCACCATTTGCCAAACTTAAATAGATATTGAGTATTGGCCCAAGACCATAACCTAGAAACCCGGTAAAAGCGAAAGTCCAAAAAAGGCCCCACGAACTATTCGCTGTCTTATGCACAGCAAACATCAACCCGAAGAATCCAACTAGTGTGGGAAGAAAACCTAAATATGGGGCATTAACAGCCATAGAGATAGTTGCAACCACGGCACTAAACAACAGAGTCATACCAAGGAGCATATAAGTATTCCGAAGAACTCTATTTACCTCTATGCCTGAAGTAGACACATTACTAGTAGCCATTACGGGACTTGATGAGGAGCGAAAATCATTCATTCGTTTACACCTTCTTTGATCTTATAATTTTCAAAAGACTATAGGAATTAACATGTATTTCAAGCGTTAACTTGAATCATGTAACCTTGTAATCCAAGCAAGCATGGTAATGGGCTTTACTTCCTTGCCAGAGAGGACGATAAGCGCCCGCATTTAAGCGGGCGCTGTAGCAATAGGAACGATACCACTAAAAGCTAGAAGCGATATGTAATACTGCCGGTTATCAGTCTTGGTTGGCCTCGGGTACCTATGAGAATATTTTCCCCGCCATCAAGTAAATACAGGTTTGGGAAACGCTGAAAATCTACATAATGGTCCTCATCGAATAGATTTTTAGCTGCCACCATCACTTCCCAACGTTCAGCCGCTACTCCTACCTGGGCGTTAACGACCGTATAATCAGGACGTGTTACCGTATCCCATACTTGCAGTCCTTCATACTCTCCAGAATGATTTACCTGTACGCTAGCTATAAATGTTAGGCCATTGCTTCCTATTGGTCTTTCATAGTCCGCACCCAAATGCCAATTAATATCATTAACTACCGGCGGTGTCGTTCCTCCTATATCCACTCCTTGTACGGTTACGCCGTCATTCCACTCAGCATCAACCCATCCAAAAGCTGCGCTTAGACGCAGTTCTTCAGTAACCTGAAATGAAGCTTCCGCCTCAATACCATACTGCTCGGAACCACCTAAGTTAAAGATCCCTTCCACCAACTGTCCTTCACCATTGTCAGCCTGAAACTCAATCTGTCGCGCTTTATAATCTATATAAAAACCCGCCAACGAAACGTTCAGCCTTCCGTCAACAGCACGGCCTTTCCATCCAAGCTCATAGCTTATAGCCTGTTCCGCAGCATACTCCGGAAGCTGATCTCCTACAGCAGCGCTATTAAAACCACCTGGCTCATAGCCTTCGGCTAAGGTGAAGTAAACAATGTTATTGTCATTAACGATACGAGTTAATGAAAAACGCGGTAAAATCTCAGTATCATCAACCTTAGAGCTAACACCCGTTAACGTATCCACCGTAGTATTCTTCCAGCGATCAACGCGCAAACCAGCATTAGCCTCCCAAGCTTCCCAGCTATAGGTTAGATTCACAAACGCTCCTAGAGATGTTTTGTCATGGTCACTCGCACGAGCTGGAAGAGCAAGATTACTTTCCTCTTGTGCCAATGTGAGGGTCTCACCGGTCCAAACTCCAGAACATGTTGGCATTTCAAGAGCACACCCAAGACCACCACTAATATTGCCGTCTCCATCTACGCGTGCGTCAAACCAATACTGAGTGGCCTCCCATAAGAATTCATATTTTGAGTAAAAAGCTCCAGCTGCCCACTGCAACGGACCATCTCCCGTAGATGTAATACGTAATTCCTGAGTAAATGTTTCCATATCATGTTCATTGAGATTATCAAATATATATTCATGACTCAGGTCAACGTCCGTATACCTATACGTATCCGTATCAGTAATAGAGGTCAAAGATATAATGTCAGCCCCTTCTAATTCCATGGTCAACTCAAGCGTTCCGGCTATGGTTTCTTTCGTATGGACAGAATTGAAGGTGTTATTAACTACGTCTGGATACTCTAGGTCTTCATCAATTTCCCTAACCCAAGCGTTATTGGGGCCATCAAGATCATTCCATCGTACGGATGCAAACAACGATAAACGATCGGTAAGTGGACCTGAAATGGAAGCCCTAATACCCTGCTCTTCAATCTTGCCCTCGTCCTCATCCAAGTCAGGATTGGTAAGTCCATTAAGACGCGGAGTATTTGGATTATCTAGATATCCATCATCGCGATATATGAAGCCAAAAAGACGCGTTGCCCAGCCGCTATCGCCAAGAGGGACATTTAAGCTACCCTCAAAATCCATGATGCTCTGTTGGCCAGCCCTAGCTTTAATACGACCAGAAACTTCTTCGGAATCTGGCCTTTTGGTAACATACTTAATCGCACCACCTATATTACTGCCGCCATATAATGTCCCTTGGGGGCCCTTCAGTACCTCAATACGCTCCAAATCACCGTGACGAACTGAGGCATCAGAAAACATCTGTACATCATCCAAATAAAAACCAACACCCTGAGTATTACCAAATGAACCAACGCCTCTTATAGAAACATTGGGGAATCCATCCGCTCTTTTGGAGAGGTTTAGGTTGGCTATACTGTTTCCAATATCATCCAAAGTTGTTATGTCTCTTCGACTTATTTCTTCATCCGAAAATACAGCTATAGTTTCCGGAATTTCCAAAACACTCTCTGTTCGCTTCCGGGCGGTGACTAAGATCTCTTCTATAGCACCCAAACTGGCTGTTTCCTCGGCCTCTTCCGCTTCTGTGACCTGCGGCACCAAGAAAAAACTCATCAAAAAGATAGGGGATAATTTAATTATACGATTTATCATTAACACCACTCTCCCTCCATTAATTCATCAATATTGTTACATGTACTCGAAACTGTACTAATTTTTGCATGATACCAAGAATCTTATAAACCCAGCAACTTAAACAAAGCACTAACTAATTTGCAATTTTAGCTAATTCGGCTGATATAATTCTTTCGCATCTAATCGGGAAAGGGGAACTGGCTTGATGAGTAAAGGCATGCCCCAATCAATACATCCGACTTTTTATCAATAGATGATAGATAAACTTAGGGTTTGATACCCAGTCAATTCTAAATTTGGTAGCTACGGGTGGACTTGAACCACCGACCCCAGCATTATGAATGCTGTGCTCTAACCGGCTGAGCTACGTAGCCACTGATTTAAAGATAAACATAGCTTATCTACGTGAACGCAGAATTTTCTATACAAGTGGGAACTAAGTCAATTCGAACCAAACCTAACTTCATATTGCTACGCTCAGCCCTAAACATTAAACCGGAAAAGAACCACATCCCCATCATTAATAACATAGTCTTTACCCTCAGAACGCCACTTACCGGCTTCTTTGGCCCCCTGTTCACCTTCGAACGCAAGATAATCATCGTAACTGATTACTTCAGCACGAATAAAGCCTTTTTCGAAATCAGTGTGTATAACGCTGGCTGCAGAGGGTGCCGGAGAACCTACCGGGACGGTCCAAGCCCTTGCTTCTTTGGGTCCCGCCGTAAAAAAATGGTGGAGCCCAAGAAGCTTATAGCCGGCTCGAATAACACGATTTAAACCCGGTTCCTTAATTCCCAAAGCCTCTAAAAATTCAATTTTTTCGTGGTCGGCCAGTTCAGCAATCTCAGCTTCAAGTTTATTACAAATAACCACTAGCTCAGCCTTTTCTCGATCCACAATCTCTCTAAGGGCATCTAGTAATAGATTTTGGTTTTCCTCAATCGTATCTTCCGAAACATTCGCAACATACATTACAGGCTTAGCAGTAATTAAATTAAGAGGTCGCACTAAAGCTAACTCATCCGAAGATAAGACCTGTGACCTGATTGGAATACCAGAATTGAGAGAATCACTAATTAATGTCAATACTTCAGCCAGCTCTATAGCTTCTTTGTCCCCAGAATTTGCTAGTCTATTTACTTTTTCCAATGCCTTTTCAACGGTTTCTAAATCGGCCAAGGCCAACTCTGTATTAATAATCTCAACATCTTCAACAGGTGATATTTTAGCTTCCACATGCACGATATTATCGTCTTCAAAACACCTAACTACATGAGCTATCGCATCGGTCTCCCTAATATGAGACAAAAACTTATTGCCAAGGCCCTCACCTTTTGATGCCCCTGAAACCAACCCAGCAATATCAACAAATTCCATAGTTGTCGGCACTATACTCTTAGACTTAGCGATTTTCGCAACTGACTCAAGCCTGGAATCAGGCACGGGAACTACTCCGGTATTTGGATTAATAGTACAAAATGGAAAATTTTCAGCATCAATTCCAGCCTTCGTTAAAGCATTAAAAAGGGTCGATTTCCCTACATTGGGTAACCCGACAATCCCACAATTAAATCCCATTAAGTCTCCTTGGGGCTGTGAAGTGCATTCATAGCCTCCTGAAAATTACCAACCAACAATTGTCCTAGTATTGCATCAGAAAACTCAAAGCAATCCTCAATTAATACCCTTTCTAAAGCCGAGGGAGTTTCTGTAGTTAAATAGGAATTCACCGAACCTTTGTCTCCAGGATGGCCAACCCCAATTCTTAATCTAGAAAAATCGTTTTGACCAAGACAAGCAATAATATGCTTTATCCCATTATGACCATTATCTCCGCCTCCAGACTTTATTCTAATCTGACCAGCAGAAAACGCCATTTCATCATGAGCAATTATTATCTCTCCTGGAGAGAACCTATAGAATCTAGATAACGCTAAAACACAATCCCCACTAAGATTCATAAAGGTTGACGGAATAGCCAAGTGGAGGTCTCTTCCGAGAATATCACCTCTTCCTACCTTACCGCGAAACTTGGAACGTTCAGCTAAATCTACTTTAAATCTAGCAGCCAGACGGTTTACGAACATGGCTCCCGCATTATGACGCGTTGATTCGTATCTAGAGCCAGGATTTCCGAGGCCCACAATGAGCCTTATCGCGCTCATGACTATTCGTCGCCGGATTCCTCAGCCGAAGAATCGTCCTCAGCTGTCGAATCGTCCGAAACCTCATCTTCACCTTCGATTTCTATTCCATCATCCAGGTCATCGTCCCCTCCACCACGAGGAGTTTGCACGCTGACGACGTTACTATCACGATCTTCTCCATGCATTAACGCAACAATCTCAACTCCTTCGGGCAAGACCAAATCACTAAGGTGTATTACCTGATTAAGAACTATCGGCTCCATATCTATCTCGATGAATTCAGGTAAATCTGCTGGCAAACAACTTATTTCTACCTCATTCAGATTATGTGAAATATTTCCACCTTCCTGCCTAACCCCGACACATTTCTCTTCATTAATAAAATGCAACGGAACACTAACTTGTATTGCTTTGTCCGCTCTCACCCTGAGAAAATCAATGTGCATAACTTGATCATCAGTTGGATTTCGCTGCAAATCTCGCACAACTGCCTGCTGGCTCTTACCTGCCACAACAACATCAAGAATTTGCGAATAAAATGCTTCCTGCTGCATCACTTTCAAGAGTTCGTTCTGCTTCATAATTAAGGAAACCGGTTCTTCTCCGCCTCCATATATAACCCCAGGAACTTTTTTCGCTAAACGACGCAGCCGGCGACTAGCACCCTTACCTACGTCCTCGCGCAGGTCCGCATTAATTTCAATCCGTTGCTGCGTCATTTCATTCTCCATTCAATTACTTTCTTTAACCACCGGGCTCTATCTAACACCTTTTAACTCGATTACCGAAACATTGCGCTAATCGACTCTTCATTACTTACTCGCCGTATCGCTTCCGCCAAAACTCTATCTAGACTTAACTGAGATACTTTCCGACAGCTCTCGGCCTCGACGCTCAGCGGTATTGTATCTGTAACAACAATCTCATCTAATTCTGAATCAGTAATTTTTTCAATCGCCTGCCCAGAAAAAACTGGATGTGTAATATAAGATACCACGCCTATGGCTCCCTCCTCCTTCAGAGCACCTGCGGCAGTGCATAAAGTACCTGCTGTATCGACCATGTCGTCGACAAGAATACAAGTCTTACCAGATACATCGCCTATTACATTCATTACTTTTGACTCATTAGCTTTAGGCCGTCTTTTATCGATGATGGCTAAATCGAGATCATTTGCTTGTTTAGCAATAGCGCGCGCTCTAACCACCCCTCCTACGTCTGGTGAAACAATAATCGGATTCTGGTAGTCCTTCTCCAACATATGGTCTACCAAAACCGGCGAGCCATATACATTATCTACAGGCATATTAAAAAAGCCCTGAATCTGATCCGCATGTAGATCTACAGTCAACATTCTATCTATCCCAACGCTGTCAAGCATATCTGCTACAACCTTAGCGCTAATAGGCACTCTTGCCGATCGTGGACGACGGTCTTGGCGCGCATATCCATAATATGGCATAACAGCGGTGACGCGCTGAGCCGAAGCACGACTAATTGCATCGGCCATTATCATCAGTTCCATCAAATTATCGTTGGTTGGCGCACAAGTTGACTGGACCAAAAAAACATCCGCTCCTCTAACGTTTTCATGTATCTGTACATTAACTTCGCCATCACTAAATCTAGCTACATCTGCACCGCCTAGTTCTATTCGAAGTTCTTTTGCGACTTTCTGTGCGAGTGGAACATTCGATGTTCCTGAGAAAACCATGAGATTAGACATTTATGTCTCTCCTAAATCTGCATCATTTATCTATAAGACCTCAATATGGCTGGGGTGGCAGGATTCGAACCTGCGAATGCCGGGATCAAAACCCGGTGCCTTACCACTTGGCGACACCCCATCAACTAACTAATACCCATAAAACCAATTTTAAAGTTTTTTTAAAGCCGGCCCCCGAGCGGGCGGCTATTGTGCTGTTGGCTCAACTAACTGTCAAACATATTCATTCAATAAATCAAGAGCTTAAAAGTCCCAATGGGTAATAACCATCGTAATTTCATGACCACTTTTAGTCACCGCTAATACTCGCGGCAAAACTTTCTGCCCGTCCTTGACAGGAAATGCCTTATAATCCTTATATAACACCTTCCAACCGAGCTGACCAAAACCGAGCAAACGGCCGTCGGAGCTATAGAAAACGTCCTTAAAAGCGAAATCAGGGGAAGATAAACCCTGTAACCAGTATCCGAAAGCATCAAATGGGATAGGACCCAATTTTTCCACAATATCAGGCACTTCTGTCATGTCCCCCAACTCAGGCGAATTAATCCTGATATCACCACCCTCACTCCAAATTTTCGTTTTACCATGACCTAAAGGCCCCCAGACCTGCAACAAAAACCGTTTCTGAAATTGCTTCCAATCAAATCTAGCATTCAATAAAAATGTTGGGTCTACTATTGAAACTTTGCCCCGAGCCTGAAAAACAGGTTCTTCAACAAGGTGTTTTGATTTGCTTATCGCGCATCCACACAAAAACAAGAAACAAAATACCTGGAGAAATAATAACTTACACCCACTGTTTGTCCTGATAAAATACCTGCTAATTGTTCTTACCTCGCAAATTATAAACTAGCTTAAATGGCTATACTCGCATACGGAATAAACTATCGCACAGCTCCAATCGAGGTGCGAGAACGAATTGCTTTCACCACGGAAGAGATTGGCTCTGGGCTGAAAGCATTGACCGATAACGTGGCTGACATAAAGGAAGCGGCGATAATCTCCACCTGTAATAGAACAGAATTGATACTAGCTACAGATAATCTAGATACAACACCCGTGGCTCGTTGGCTATCCGACTATGGCCAAATCAGTCTGGAAACCTTGAAGAGGGTCGCATACACACACCGGGATGAGAATGCAGCCGAACATTTAATTAAGGTTGCCTCCGGGCTCGACTCCCAAGTATTAGGCGAACCGCAGATACTCGGCCAAGTAAAAGATGCATACGAAATGGCTCGAGCTGCCGGTACGCTGGGTAGCGAGCTTAGTCTTTTATCCCAAATAACCATTAACTGGGCTAAGCAAATACGATCAAAAACCGGAATTGGTCAAAACCCAGTATCAGTAGCGTATGCAGCTATTATGATGGCACAACAAATATTTTCGAAATTAGAACAAAAGCATGTTCTATTAATAGGAGCTGGTGACACCATCAGAAGGGTGGGTGAACACCTAAACAATGTAAAAATTGGAAGTATCGTAATTGCTAATAGAAGCTTGGACAATGCTGCCACATTAGCATCAAAATTTGGTGCTGAATCTATCGAAATCGACGAAATCGAACAACGCTTACATGATTTTGATATTGTTATTTCATCTACGGGCAGCGCATCAAATATATTAGGCAAAAAGGAATTTCTAACTGCAGTAAAAACCAGAAAAAATAAGCCCGTATTTATAGTCGATCTTGCAGTGCCGCGGGACATCGACCCATCAGTTAGCTCAATAGAGAATATTTACCTTTATACAATAGATGATCTAACAGACGTCATCGAAGAAAACGTGAGCAAACGTTTAGTAGAAGCTGAATTGGGAAAGAAGCTTGCAACCGAAGGAGCGGAACAATACATGCGTGAATACCGTTTGCGACAAAGTAATCGTCTGCTAACCAGTTTCAGGGAAGCTCATACCAAAATGGCAGATATAGAAAAAACCAAAGCACTAAAAGCCCTGGAAACGGGGGAAAACCCGGAAAAAATCATCTCTTCACTCGCTAATAACCTTATAAACAAATTACTTCATCGTCCAACTATTGGAATCAGAGAAGCGAGCGCAAATGATCAAAATTCTCTAGTAGAATTGATAAAAAAACTATATGACCTTGATTGAGCGGTATATGAACTTATCAAAATCGATGCTAAACAAATTATCTACTCTTAGGGACAGATTCGAAGAAATTAGCGCACTGTTAGCCGATGCAGATACCGTAGCTGACCGAGATAAATTCACGGCCCTTTCTAAAGAATATTCAGAATTAGAAGAAATAGTTAAAACCTACCGCTTTTATGAACTAGCCGAAAAGGAGTTGACACAGGCTGTAGAACTAAAACAGGACAATGACCCCGATATTAGAGCATTAGCAGCCGAAGATGTAGACCGTCTTTCAAGCCTTCAGGAGTCACAAGCCGCAGAGCTCAAATTGCTTCTACTACCAAAAGATCCAAAAGATAGATCCAATGTATATCTAGAAATAAGGGCAGGCACTGGAGGAGACGAAGCTGCAATTTTTGCGGGAGACCTATTTCGTATGTATCACCGATATGCAGATACACAAGGGTGGCGGGTTGAGGTATTAAATGAGAGATTGGGAGACCATGGTGGCTATAAAGAAATCATATCTAAAATAGAAGGCAACAATGTTTACAGCCAACTCAAATTTGAATCCGGAGCACATCGAGTGCAGCGAGTACCCGATACAGAATCCCAAGGCAGAATTCACACTTCCGCCTGCACTATTGCAATTCTTCCAGAGGCTGACGAACTAGAAAACGTTGAACTTAATAAAGCCGATCTAAGAGTAGATACCTTTCGAGCCTCTGGAGCTGGCGGTCAGCATGTAAATAAAACGGACTCAGCAGTTCGTATAACTCATCTCCCAACCGGTTTGGTAGTAGAGTGTCAAGATGAAAGGTCCCAACATAAAAACCGCGCTCGTGCTCTTTCTTTATTGCAAGCCAGACTTTTAGACAGAGCTAAAGAGGAGCAACAATCTGAAGAAGCCGATACGAGACGATCATTGGTGGGGTCAGGTGATAGATCTGAAAGGATACGTACTTATAACTTTCCGCAAGGTCGGGTAACCGACCACCGCATTAACCTAACCCTTTATAAGCTTGAAGAAGTTATAGAAGGAGCATTGCAGAATGTCATCGAACCCCTAATTCAAGAGCATCACGCAGATCAATTGAGGGTGCTCGGAGAATTAGAATGAAGCAAATAATGGAGTGGCGAAATAGTGTTCCCGAGCTGGAAAAAATAGATTGTGATCTAATGCTATCACATCTTTTTAAATGCGATCGATCGTTCATCCTCGCTCACCCAGAAAAAAAAATTGATGAATCTGATCTTGTAACACTCAATACGTGGAAGGACCGACTGGTCAGTGGAGAACCTATTGCCTATATTCTTGGGGACAAGGAGTTTTGGAGTTTGTCTTTTCATGTTAATCCAAGTGTTTTAATACCACGGCCCGAAACCGAACTTTTGGTAGAGCTGGTATCAAACATGATGCAGGAAGGAATGCAGATATTAGATCTCGGTACTGGGTGCGGAGCTATTGCCATCGCTCTAGATATCGAGGCACAGTCCACCGGCAAAACGGTTGAAATTACTGCATCTGATATCTCTTTAAGCGCTCTAAAAGTATGTGAGAAAAATATCATCAAGCACTCCTCAAAAATTAAGCTAATTAAAAGCAACTGGTTTTTGGATATACACGGGACATTCGACCTTATAATCAGCAATCCCCCCTATATAAGCAAATATGATCCAAACCTTAAACATCTTAAAGCTGAGCCAAAGATAGCACTGGAATCAGGAGACCAAGGTCTGGATGCAATTCGTAATATAGTGGAGCAGGCACCCAAATACCTGAAATACAACGGATGTCTGTTACTTGAACATGGCTACAACCAAGGCGATAACGTGAAGGCCATTTTGAGAGACTCAGGATTTACGAACATCTTAACCAAGCAAGATCTATCTGGTATCGATAGGGTTACAATCGCGAGTAAAAAATATTAATGAACTTAACAGATGAACAACTTTTGCGATACAGCCGACAAATTATGCTTCCTGAGATTGATCTTGCTGGCCAGCAAAAGTTAATTTCGGCAAAAGTGCTTATTCTCGGGGCTGGCGGGCTAGGCTCACCCGCAGCGATATACCTAGCAGCGGCAGGAATAGGGAACATCACAATATGTGATCATGACAATGTCGAAAGCTCAAATCTGCAGCGGCAAATACTGTATACCGAAGAAGACGTAGGCCGCCCTAAAGTATCAACTGCTAAGGACAGATTGAGTAAAATCAGCGCAACCTTAAATACTAGAGTCATTTCAAAAAAACTGAATGAAGCCGACCTTAAAAAAGAGATAAGTACGAATGATATTGTCCTTGATGCTACAGATAACTTCGATTCTAGATATATGATTAATAGAGCATGTTGGGAAACCAAAACACCCTTAGTGTCAGGAGCAGCTATCCGTTGGGAAGGCCAATTTGCTACTTTCGATCCGCGAAATACAGAAAGTCCATGTTACCAATGTCTGTATAGCCAGGGGGACGATGATGATCTAAATTGCTCAGAAAGTGGGGTCACCGGCCCCCTTGTTGGAATCATAGGAACTTGCCAAGCTATGGAGGCAATTAAAACAATAATCGGTATCAATACTAATTCGTTAGGAAAAATATTTTACTTAGATGCTAAACATATGGAATGGCAACAATTTAAACTCAAAAAAGACCCAACATGCCCTACCTGTGGACTTCAAGGTCATAAACCAGCTTAAGTTCTTCTACTAGCTGCCTGTTAACAAGGCTTAAATCGCTTGGACCACCAAGATCCGACGTCTGAGTAATGCCAATATCGGTTAAACCGCATGGATTAATTCTCGAAAAAGGCTCTAAATCCATATCCACATTAAGGGAAAACCCATGATACGAGCAACCTTTGCGGACACGCAGACCTAAAGCTGAAATTTTGTCGCTTCCAACATAGACCCCTGGCGCCTCCGATCTAGCCCGGGCCTCAATTCCATATTCATCTAGAAATTTAATAATTGCAGTCTCTATCCCGCTAACAAGCCCTCGAACACTAAGCCCCATGCGCCTTAGATCAAACATCAAATATCCTACAATCTGACCAGGGCCATGGTATGTGACCTGTCCACCTCGATCAGTATTAACTACCGGAATATTGCCTGAGGACAAAATGTGCTCACTTTTTCCAGACTGCCCTTGCGTGAAAACAGGATAGTGCTCTGTTAACCAAATCTCATCGAGAGTATTGCTACTTCTAGTATCCGTAAATTCTTGCATATCCGAAAACACATTTTCGTAGCGGGTCTTTCCTAAAATCCGTAACCTGGCTGAATTCATAATACGAGCCTTACCCTGGGTTCACTCATGATCGCCTTGTTAAGTGTCTCGAGTTGAGATTCTCCCGTAGCAATTATACAGACCCTTACAGAACAATATTTACCTTCCCTGCTCAGCTTAATGCAAAAACTTGATTCCAAATACGAAATATTATTGGATTGCAGGATATCTAAAATGAAACTTTCGATCCCTAAAAAATTTTCTGCAATTACTTTAATTGGATATTCGCAGGGAAACTCTATCGTCGTTAAATCATTCACTAACAAATATTCTCTCAAATAAAAGCTGGATGCCATCAGCGGCACGACTAAATAGACCAGCTTCTTCAACATTCTCCATAGCTTTCAGACTGCTAGAGTAAAGTAATTGATCATCCAAGCTTATCCGTAACGCACCATACTCCTCTCCCTGAAGCACTGGAGCTTCGATTACAGGAACTAGATCTATAGTTGCATCCAAGTCTTTGTAGCTCCCTCTTGGTATGGTGATATGAACATCTTGCAAGACCCCAAGATCAATTTCATCTTGAACCCCATACCATAAACGAGAAGTCTTAATTACCTGGGCTGCATTATACAATTTATGGGTCTTGAAATATCTAAATCCATAGGACAGTAGGCTCTGAGATTCTCGCATCCTCTGCGTATCATTAGCAGCGCCCATAACCACCGAAACCAATCTCATCTCTTCCTGTTTTGCAGATGTGACCAAACAGTAACCTGCATCTCGAGTATGGCCGGTCTTAACACCATCTACTCTTCGATCCCGCCACAACAATCTGTTCCGATTCGGTTGTTCAATTCCGTTGTATGAAAAAGAACGTTCTGCGTACATAGCATAAATTTTCGGAAATCTTCTAATTAATTCTCTTGTCAAAAGAGCAATATCATGAGCTGAACTTCGGTGCGATTTACCGGGTAACCCTGTTGAATTCTCGAAGACGGTATCTTTCATGCCCATCTCAACAGCATACCGATTCATCATCTCAGAAAATGCTTCCTCACTGCCTGCAATATATTCTGCCAAAGCAACGCTCGCATCATTGCCCGATTGAACTATAACGCCTCTTAAAAGGTCCTCAACACTAACTTTTGTCCCTTCGCGTACGAACATCCGCGAACCCGGGGTTCGCCATGCCTTAACGCTAATAGGAACCTGGTCCTGCAGGGAAATACGAGCCTCTTCCAACTCAACCGCGGCAACATAACTAGTCATGATTTTCGTTAAACTTGCCGGAGCTAGTGATTCCCTACTATTTTTTTCTGCCAAGACCCGACCGGTATGCATATCTACCAGCAGGTAAGAAGAGGAAGACAAATTTGGGGGGGATACGATCGGAGATGCTCCCAATAAAAATGGGAGAAACACAAAAAATGGAATTTTAGAAAATATCCGGGTCAAAGTTAACATTCATAAGTCTCCAATGCGATAGGCTATTTTAGCATTGATATTCAATAATCAAGAATCAGTGGCTTAGGATATTTTGACCTAAATAAAATTTCCTGCAGCCTTGCCGCCTCGTCATAACGAGATATGGGGCCCAAGTGGACCCGATATAAACGATCATCCGTACCGGAGATAATTCTACCTGGAATTCCCGTTATTACCTGGGTCTCTTTCTTAAAGTCTTGCGCCATTTTGTAATCTTTGAACGCACCTACCTGAAGATAATAAGCTATATTCTTCTGTATTACCTCTATCCGAACTCTAGCAGTCCCATCATCCACAAACCCTAGTTTAACTGCTGCGGCATATGATAAATCAATTAATCTATTCCCATGAAATGGACCTCTGTCATTCACCCTCACTATGGTGGTACGTCGATTACTTAGATTAGTTACTCGCAAATAGGTGGGCAATGGTAATGAGCGGTGAGCTGCCGTTAGTTTAAACATATCGAATACTTCACCGTTTGAGGTTTTGCGACCATGGAACTTCCGGCCGTACCAACTTGCTATTCCAGTCGATTTATAGCCCTTAGATGAGTTCATGACACGATAGGTTTTACCAAATACTTGGTAGGGAGATTTGTTTCCTATCCTACTTTTCGGCTCGTTACGGACGACCGGATCCGGCAAATTCGCAAGACCAACTCTACCACTTATTGGGGGACCATCAGACCTATCTGGATACCGAGCAGGCGAACCAAAACAACCTGACAGAAACAGGAAAAAGAAGCTAAGCAGAGTAATATACCTAATCGGTAGGCTCATCTATGTAAAATTGCTCCAAAATTTTCTGGCTCAGCTGATGAACCGCTAAAGCGTATAATCTACTGTGGTTATAACGAGTTATTGCATAGAAATTGTTAAACCCTATCCAATATTCGACGCCATTCCGGATCTCCATTCTATATAAAGAAGCTTTGTGTTGAGATAAACGGTCTTGATAGCCATTGAATCCCCTAGACTCAATCCCCATACCTACTAATTCTTCAAGATTCTTAGTCGGTTTAAGTCCTTTATTGGCTATCTTTGATACCGATGGATCCAGAAGATACGCGCGTGCTGCTACATTCTGCCCAGGAACCCAACCATGTTCTAGTAGATAGTTTGCGACACTGCCTAGAGCGTCAGATAGATTTCCCCAAATATCTCGTCGACCATCTTGATCAAAGTCAACAGCGTATGCCCTAAAACTTGATGGCATAAATTGACCGAATCCCATCGCTCCCGCATACGAACCGACTAATTCCAGCGGATTAAACTTCTCTTCGCGTGCCAAAAGTAAAAACTCAGTCAACTCTTTTCTAAAAAATGTTGCCCTAGGAGGATAATCGAATGCTAGCGTAGTAAGAGCATCTAAAACCCGATATCCCCCCATGTTTTGTCCATAATTCGTCTCGACTCCTAATATGGCAACGATGTACTCTGCGGGGACACCATACTTCCTCTGGATATCGCTTAAAATACTGCGATTGCTTTTCCAAAAAACTACCCCCTCATCTACTCGCCTATCACCAAGAAAAATATCTCTATATTCATGCCATCTCAGTGAACGTTCAGCAGGCCTAGAAATAGCGTTAATGATGCTCTGCTTTTTTTCAACCTGTTCAAAAATATCTAGCAAGTCCGCATGAGAAAAATTATGCTGACTTACTAATACCTCTATATATTCTTCTATGTCAGCCCGATTTGTATAATTAGCGCTTACTGTTCCCGCTAATGAACAGAACCAAATAATCCAGAAACCGGACAAAATTAGTGAAAATCTCATTCCTATCCTTTACCTACGGTCATCGCCATAATTATTCCAAAACCAGCTAATAACGTAATTGCTGAAGTTCCCCCATAACTCACCAACGGCAGTGGCACGCCAACAATTGGTAGAAGCCCCAATACCATAGCAATATTAACAAAGACGTACACAAAAAATGTGAACGAAAAAGCCCCTGAAACCAAACGCTGAAAAGTGTCGCTTGCCCTCATAGAAAGATAAATTCCTCTAACAATAACAATTAAGTAGAGGGTCAACAAAAATGTAATGCCTACGAATCCTAACTCCTCTCCTATGACTGCAATAATGAAATCCGTATGCGTCTCTGGCAAAAATTCCAGCTGGCTCTGAGTTCCTTCAAATAAACCTTTTCCATACATTCCCCCTGATCCGATCGCCGTTTTGGATTGAATGATATTCCATCCAGCGCCCAAAGGATCACTTTCAGGATTGAACAAAGTTAGAATCCTTTGGCGCTGATAATCCTGCAAAAGCATCCAAATTCCAGGAGCAGCTGCTGCAATAGCGAGAAAAATATAAGCTATCCATCGCCAAATAACTCCTCCCAAAAGTACTGCAACAGCACCGGCAAACACAACTAATAATGCTGTCCCCAAATCAGGCTGAAAAATAATCGCAACCGCTGGTACTGCTATGATAAGCACAGCAACATAAAAATCCTTGGCAGATGGAGGTAACTGTCGTTCACGCAGATACCAAGCTACCATTAAGGGAACTGAGAGCTTCATCATCTCAGAAGGCTGAAATCGAAATAGCCCAGCAATTTCTAACCATCTTCGTGATCCCTTAATCTCAATACCCTCTACCAACACAATAAGGACCAAGATACATCCGATGGTGTAAAAAGCAGGTGCCCAGCGAAAATAGATTCTCGGCGGAATTTGCGCAGCAATAATCATACAAACTACACCAATAGAGATCCTTAAAACTTGGTTCAGGAAAAGTGCTTCATTACGTCCTACTGCGCTATACAGTACGATTAATCCAAAAATCACAATCCCCATGCATCCGGAAAATAAAATTGGATCAAGATGGATCCGCATTAAGCGACTGGTTTTCCCAATTGATACTGAACCAGGTAGTCGCCTCTCGAAATCCTTATCACTCATAAAATAAGCTTAATTTAATTTTGTTAAGAAATTAGCTTTGGGGGAATTTAAATGGGCATCGATTACCGCTCTCGCAATTGGTCCAGCTACACTGCTACCACCACCGCCATTTTCAACTAAGACTGCTACAGCAATAATAGGCTCGTCAGCCGGGGCAAATGCTGTGAACCATGCGTGCTTTCGATTGTACTCATCCAAATCATCTCCTACATATTCGTTACCTTGCTTTATTTCTACAACTTGTGCGGTACCAGATTTTCCTGCCATTCGATAATTAATATCTTGTCCGACAAATGGCCATGCTGTTCCATCCTCTCCAAGACCCTTGTTTCCTCTGTGGACCACATCTTCCATTGCGTCAATCATACGTTCCCAGTCAACCCTATTAACATCTGTTATATCTGTAAAAATGCGGTCTGATAATTTCTCACTTAAAACATTATCACTAGCCAAAAGCATTTGAGGTCTAACCCAAGCTCCTCGATTTGCAATAACGGTTGTTGCAGTTGCCATCTGAAGGGGAGTAACTAACAAATCACCTTGCCCTATACCAAGGTTGACGTTATCTCCTAGATACCATGTGCTCCCTTTAACTGATTCCTTCCAACTTCTCGTCGGAAACAATCCTTGACTGGCATCAGGTATATCGGCCGCCGCGTTAATGCCGTAGCCAAATTGAGCACTAAAGCCTGCTAACTGGTCCACATCCATGCGCGTAACTAAATCGTAGAAAAAAACGTTAGATGATCGGTAAATAGCTCGCCGTAAATTTGTCGCGCCTTGTCCGCCAGAATCTTCTACTGTCCATCCCCAATCCCTGTATATTCGTTCCTCTCCTGGAATCTGAAACCAACCATCATCTTGGACCTCTTCATCCCAATCTATTAAGTTATTGGCGATCCCAGCCAAACCAACGATAGGCTTATAAGTTGATCCTGGTGAATAAAGACCATTTATAGCCCGATTAAACAATGGCGTATCCCGAGACTCAGCTAATTCCGAAAATTCTTCAGTGGTCATTCCAGCCACGAAGTGATTTGGATTGTAGGAAGGGTTGCTTAACATAACCAATATGCCCCCCGATCTAGTATCTATAGCAACTATAGCGCCACGACGATCACCCAATGCGCGCGAAGCGGCCCATTGTAAAGTAAAGTCCAAATGTAAAGTTAGATTTTGTCCAGAAGTTGGTGCATTTACCTCAAGTTCCCGTTGAACTATTCCGTGAGCATCTGTTTCTACCCGACGATATCCTATCCGCCCGTGCAACGACTCCTCATAAAATTTCTCCACACCTCGTCGCCCAATAAATTTCGTTGCTCGATACTCAGATAAATCTAGTTCAAGAAGATCATCGCCAGATACCCGTCGTACAGAACCCACGGAATGAGAGAAAAGCTCACCATATGGATAGTAACGAACCAATTCAGATACTACTTCGACGCCCTTCATTCGGTGTCTATTAACCGCTAACAAAGCCTGCTCTTCTTCAGTCAGCACACTTTTGAGTGGTACCGGCTCAAAAGGACGTCGTGAACCTCTAATTTTTTCCCAAAAGCGATCAATAGACTTTTGATCGATGGTGATCATAAGCGCCAAGCTTTGAATCAAGGCATCTAGATCATCGACCCTCTCTTCCACGATCATCAAACTAACCCGAGGACTATTATCCGCCAATAGCGTTCCCCGGCGGTCGTAAATAAGGCCCCTTGGCGGTGCTACTGGCTGCACTTGAATCCTATTCTCGTCAGAACGAGTTTTGTAATGGCTATGCTCGAGGAATTGTAATTGAATCAACCTTCCGATCAGAACAAAAACTAAAAGCAAAAAAAACGCACCTAGCGCTAGAGCTCTATTAGCATATAGCTGTTTTTCTGAAAAACCATCCTTTATAGATAAAGATTTAGACATACCTAAACACGATGATAGGGGTGGTCAGAAATAATAGACCAGGCCCGATATAATTGCTCAGCAAAAATTACTCTTACCAACTGATGAGGAAAAGTTAATTTAGACAAGGAAATCATCTCATTTGCCCTATCTAAACAAAGTGTATGAAGTCCATCAGCACTGCCTACGAGGACGACAATATTGATTCCTGTCATCCGCCACTTCTCCAGTTTAGAAGCAAAGTCTGCGGACATTAATTGACCGCCTCGTTGATCAAGAGCGACAACCCAATCAGCTGGCTTTATTAACTTTAGCATTCGCTGTGCCTGCTGAGCTGGGCTGTGTTTCTTTAATATAGGTACCTCGATTAACTCAAGGGGCATATGCGCCGGCATGCGCTTTGCATAGTCTTCAAAAGCCGATGAAACCCAGCCCTTAGACTTATCGCCTGCTACTAAAAGTGTAATTCTCAAGCTCTATCCGCAATTTTGTCTATATTAGGGATGTTGAATCACTAGGAAGCTCTGACCAGAGTCTTTCCAATTCATATGTTGAACGCGCATCTCTCTGCATAACGTGAACCAGAACGTCTCCCAAATCAACTAGCACCCATTCACAGCTCTTCTTTCCTTCAACGCCTAACGGCGGTAACCCAACATTCTTAAGGTCTACTACAACCCTATCTACCATGGCTTTTACATGCCTATTAGAGGTGCCGCTAACGATAACCATAAAATCCGTTATGTCTGTTAGGTCAGCTACGTCCAATGCAACAATATCCTGGCCTTTAAGTGCCTCCAGCGAGTTAACTACCTTGTCACGCAAACTATCTGGCCTCAACTCCTTACTCCATAAAGATTATTATCCACGATATATTCCAAAACCTTTGGATCTAAATTACCATCTCTCAACTCGTCTTTTTCTAAACAGGCTCGAATGTCTGTAGCTGATACTCTTAGCATATCACCTTGAATAAAAAATATTGAACCAGCCAATGACTCAATAGGGTAACTAGCTTGATGTTTACGCAACAAACCGTCTACTTCGTTAGAAAATGGCTGATCCATCTGATCGCGTCCCAATATTGCTAGATTACATAACTCCATCAACTTATCGGAGTCCCTCCAATCCTGCAACCCGGCCAAAACATCGTCCCCAATAACCCAGACCAACGGCACTTCAGGATTTTTATCTCTATAATATTGCAGCGTTTCAACAGTCCAACTAAGGTTCGGCCTAACCAGCTCATGATCATCCGGAATCAACCTCAAATCACGCTCACAGGCTAATTTCAACATTTCCCACCGATGAATATATGGAGCTATCGGTTTCTCTCGATGAGGAGGCCTCGCAGATAAAACCAGCCGAATTCTATCCAAACCCAAAAATTCGCACACAGAAACCGCCGCATGAGTATGGCCCACGTGAACAGGATCGAATGTACCTCCAAAAAAAACAATCAACGCTGTCTTATCTCTCCGTTTCCAAAAACGACGTATTTCTGGGTAGTCAGACCTTCCAGACCGACAGGCCCTCTGGCATGCAATTTGTCAGTAGAGATGCCTATTTCTGCTCCCAATCCGAACTCAAATCCATCCGCGAACTGGGTAGATGCGTTTACCATTACGGTAGCCGAATCTATAGCCTTAAGGAACTTCTGACTATTAGCATAATCTTCAGTAACGATGGCATCAGTATGGTGCGAACCGAAGGAGTTTATATGTTCTATAGCTTCTTCTATACCTTCTACAACACGGATAGCTATAACCGGCCCGAGATACTCTTCATACCAATCTTTATCCGTAGCTCGCTTAGCAGACTGAATCAAACTAGTCGTAACTTCACAACCGCGTATCTCAATATTAAGGGCCAAAAATTCTTCGCCCAATTTTGGGAGAATTTGAGATGCAATGGACGCATCAACAAGAAGGGTTTCCATAGCGTTACAAACGGCCAATTTGGATGTCTTTGAATTTATAGCGATATTAACTGCCATATCGATTTCAGCCGTTTTATCAATATAGACGTGGCAAACTCCATCCAAATGTTTAATTACTGGAATACTCGATTCACGACTAATGCGCTCAATAAGATCCTTGCCTCCTCGAGGGATTATTACATCAATCAACCCACTTGCCTCGAGCAGAAGGCCAACCACTTTTCGGTCTATCGTATTGACTAACTGAACCGCTCGGTCAGGCAAATCCGATAAAGCAAGTGCCTCCCGTATAACATCCGCTATCGCAGTATTTGAATCTATCGCTTCGGAACCGCCTCTTAAAATACACGCGTTCCCCGATTTAATGCACAATACCGCAGCATCTACCGTTACATTAGGGCGGGATTCATAGATGATGCCAATAGTCCCTAGCGGCACGCGCATACGCCCGACTTGAATCCCAGTGGGGCGATAATGCACATCACTCATCTCACCAACAGGATCAGATAACTTATCTATTTGAATTATCCCCTCGATCATATTATCAATGCCAGAATCGTCTAACTTCAATCTATCTACCAGTGGTTGATCTAACTGGGAACTCAAAGCTCTTTCGATATCATGGTTGTTTGCCTCTTTAAGCTGTTCTCGTCGTAAATCAAGGAGCTCTGCGATTTTCAGTAACGCAGACGATTTAGCTGCACTTGAAGCTATAGACATCATAAAAGAGGCCTCCGAGGCTTCCTTCGTCAAATTTTTTACATAACTATTTAAATCATCATTCATGGTGTTACGAGATATTGAAATTAAAACGTAGTATACGCTAGCCTCGAAGCTTGTTAACTATTCGGTTCAGTTCAGTTAAACGCTCCATAGGTCCCTCCATTTGAAGTAGTTTTTGTTTGACTTCAGGTTCAATTGGTAACAATTCAGAAAGGATACAACTTACAGAATTAGCACTCTTCAAATCCACTGTAACGCCTAATTTTTGGACTCCTGGATGCTGAATTAGCTCTTCTAAAATATCAACGAGATCGTGATATTCAGAAGTAATACCAACAGGATCCTCTGTTAAAAAGTATTCTACCTTCCCACATAGTAAATGATCGGGCTGAGATGAAGTTTCCAAGACTCGGAATTTCCTGCCACCTTGCACGATAATACCTAGATTTCCATTAGTCAGCTGATTGAAATCAACTACATGAGCTTCGGTGCCAATCTCAAATATCTCTGGTTGAGCCCAGCTTTTATTTGTTCGTGCATCCGATCCCTTCCTAATTAAAACAATGCCAATTGGACCACCATTCCGCATAGCATGGCTCACCATATCTAAATAACGGGGTTCAAAAATTTGAAGGGGCATACGCCCACCTTCAAATAAGACAGCCCTTAAGGGAAATAAAGGTACCGACACCACTTAATTAGCTCCTTCTATTTTCATTAGCCCACTAGAAAACCTTATCACGGACTAATTCGCTAGTCGCGTTACGTCACAACACCCTTTAGACTAACACCGTAGACTTTGAACAAATACTCATACTGGCATTAATTCAGGGCATAACTGAGTTTTTACCAATTTCTAGCTCGGCGCATCTAGCTTTGCCTGCCTTATTGAGCGATTCATGGTCCTATCAGGGATTAGGGTTTGATGTTGCCGCACACTTAGGTACCCTAACAGCGCTATTGGTCTACTATAGAAAAGATCTAGGCAGTATATCAATTAGCGGTATTAGATTACTAAGAACTTGCCAAGTAGACGAAAATATTGATTTGGTCATGAAAATATGCCTGGCAACACTTCCCATTTTAGTAGCTGGATTTTTCTTTCAGGATTTTGTAGAACATGAATTACGATCAGTAACAGTAATCGCTTTCACCACAATTTTTTTTGGAGCGATCCTCTGGTGGGCTGACCATCGAAGAGGAAGAAGTGAGAGCATATCCTGGACGCAATCTTTTATCATTGGTCTAGGACAAATGTTGGCCCTGATTCCAGGAACATCTAGATCCGGCATAACTATTACTGTAGCCCTTTTCCTGGGAATGTCGAGGTTCCTTGCTACCCGCTTCTCTTTTCTTTTAGCAATCCCAACTATTTTAGGAGCAACGGTAGTAACATTAGTAGAAGTTAACCCAAACGGTAACCCTTATTTCTGGCATACATTATTAACTAGCGCCACGGTCTCTGGGCTGTCAGCTTTTATATGCATTCACTTCTTCGTGAAGCTGATTGAAACTACCGGGATGGCTCCCTACGCTATCTATAGGATAGTATTAGGGCTCGCGCTTTTGTTATTCAGCGCATTCTCCAATACGTTAGTCTAGAAGGGGATATCGTCATCAAAATCCGCTGTGTTTTCCTCGGGTGAGAGCGACGCCTCCCCTGAATTAGCCGAACTACTTGAAAATTCCTGCTCCGAAACACCTTCACCTCCTCTGCTATCAAGCATTTGCAGCTCTCTAGCCATTACCTCAGTGCGATATTTTTTTTGCCCGTCTTGTTCCCAGCTACTTGTTCTCAAACTACCCTCTATATAAACCTTGGAACCTTTGCGCAGATATTCCCCGGCAATTTCCGCTAACCTAGCGAAACAAACCACATTATGCCATTCGGTTCGCTCTTGCTGCTCGCCAGAATTTCTATCACGCCAAGATTCACTTGTAGCTATACTGAAGTTGGTAACCGCATTTCCGCCCTGAGAATACCTTGTTTCCGGATCTCTCCCCAAATTTCCAATTAAAATAACTTTGTTTATTCCTCTTGCCATCGTCAATGCACCGCCATATGGTATCGCTATCGTTATCTATTAGTGTAGCACGATGCTACCTCCAATTAACTTATTAAGACAACACTTGCCCACACTCGAAGATACGTTTATTTTGGACGGTTCGTTGCCCTATAAATAAGGATTTAGGTTGGACACTATCGCTGTTAGGGGTGCCCGAACACACAATCTCCGAAATATTGACTTGGATCTTCCAAGAGATAAATTGATTGTCATTACTGGCCTTTCTGGCTCGGGGAAGTCTTCTCTGGCTTTCGATACATTATACGCCGAAGGGCAAAGGCGATATGTTGAATCGTTGTCAGCATACGCAAGACAATTCTTGTCCATGATGGAAAAACCAGACGTCGACCACATTGAAGGATTATCGCCGGCTATTTCTATTGAACAAAAATCAACCTCTCATAATCCTCGCTCAACCGTCGGAACTATTACAGAAATACATGACTATTTGCGTCTCCTTTTCGCAAGGGTCGGCGAACCATATTGTCCTGAGCATAATATAGTTCTGAATGCCCAGACGGTCAGCCAAATGGTAGATCAAGCGATGGTCCTGGTAGATAAAAGAATAATGGTACTAGCGCCTATTATTTCTGAAAGGAAAGGTGAACATCTTCATATTTTTCAGGAACTCATAAGTAATGGGTTTATTAGAGCCCGCATCGACGGCCTGATTGTAGATCTGGATGAAGCCCCGAAGCTCGCAAAAAACAAAAAACATACAATAGAGGTCGTAATAGATCGACTAAAAATTCAAGAAGGAAACCAACAACGTCTTGCCGAATCCTTTGAAACAGCGCTCGAACTTTCAGGCGGACAAGCGATAGTTAGCGATATGGATAATGGAGATTCCCTGGATCTAACTTTCTCCTCTCTGTTTGCGTGCCCCACTTGTGGCTATAGCATTCCCGAACTTGAGCCCCGCATGTTTTCTTTTAACAATCCTGCCGGGGCCTGCGAAGTTTGCGATGGATTAGGTGTACAACAATACTTTGATCCCAAACTAATTGTGCATGATGCGGAACTTACTCTTGCGGAAGGTGCAGTCAGAGGGTGGGATCGTCGAAACGTATACTACTTTCACATGCTTAAATCTCTAGCCAAACATTACAAATTTACAATTGATGACCCCTTTGAAAAAATAGAGAAATCACATAGAGAAATAATCCTATATGGTAGCAAAGAAGAGCGGATTGATTTCAGCTACAAAAATGATCGTGGCGATATCATCCAGCGTCGTCATAGATTCGAAGGAGTGATTCCTAGCATGGAGCGGCGGTACCATGAGACCGACTCCAGCCTTGTCCGGGAAAACCTACAGAAATACCTAAGAGTGCGAGATTGCCCTGTATGTGATGGGACTCGCCTGAAAGAAGCCTCTAGACATATTTCAATAGAAGGGGTCAATCTCCCTGCAATCAGTTCCTGCTCAGTCGGAGATGCACTTCAAAAAATAGAGGCCTTTAAGTTAGAGGGAAGGCGAGGAGAAATAGCAGATAAGATCATTAAAGAAATTAGTGAGCGCTTACGATTTCTTGTTGATGTTGGACTAAATTACCTCACTCTTGATCGAAGTGCAGAGACGTTATCAGGTGGGGAGGCACAACGCATTCGTCTAGCCAGCCAGATTGGAGCCGGATTAGTTGGTGTTCTATATATTCTTGACGAACCTTCAATCGGGTTGCACCAAAGAGATAATGAAAGACTGCTCAATACCCTACTGAGACTAAAGGATTTAGGCAATACGGTTATAGTTGTAGAACATGACGAGGAGGCCATCAGGAAAGCAGATCATATAGTTGATATAGGTCCGGGAGCTGGCGTACACGGGGGGCAGGTCGTCGTTTCCGGATCTCTAAATAATGTACTTGCCTCAAAAAAATCGTTAACAGGACAATATTTATCGGGTGCTATGTCCATTCCTGTTCCGCCCCGCCGCAACAAATTCAATAAGGATAAAAAGATAGAAATCACTCAAGCCTCGGGGAACAACTTAAAAAATATTTCCATTCAGATACCTGTAGGTCTTTTAACCTGTATTACAGGCGTCTCGGGATCTGGCAAATCAACCTTAATAAATCAAACTCTGTATCCCGCGGCTGCCACATATTTGAACAAAACCACAAACCTAAGTGCTGCAACCCATAAAGAAATCAAAGGACTAAAACATCTCGATAAGATAGTGGATATTGATCAAAGCCCTATTGGCCGAACTCCAAGGTCTAATCCCGCTACTTATACCGGTCTATTTACCCCAATCAGGGAACTATTTTCTCAAACACAAGAGGCTAGAGCTCGGGGCTACAAGCCTGGCCGGTTTAGCTTCAACGTAAAAGGAGGAAGATGTGAGGCCTGCAAAGGAGACGGTGTGATCAAAGTCGAAATGCACTTTCTTCCCGATATTTATGTCCCCTGCGATATTTGCAAGGGAGAACGATACAACAGAGAAACATTAGATATACGGTATAAAAATAAAAATATTCACGAAGTACTAGATATGACCGTAGAAGATGCTTTTGATTTTTTTTCTCCAGTGCCATTATTGGCTAGAAAACTACAAACACTGATTGATGTTGGTTTGTCATATATAAAATTGGGACAAAATGCCACCACACTGTCTGGTGGGGAGGCCCAAAGAGTGAAACTTTCTAAAGAGCTATCTAAAACAGCTACCGGCAAAACTTTATATATTCTCGATGAGCCAACGACCGGACTACATTTTCAGGATATAGCACAACTGTTAAAAGTGCTTCATCGATTAAGAGATGATGGAAACACCGTGGTAGTGATAGAACATAACCTTGATGTAATCAAAACGGCCGATTGGATAATTGACCTTGGCCCAGAGGGCGGGTCAGGCGGGGGCAACCTAGTAGCAACCGGAACTCCCGAGGAAATCGCTGAATATCCAGATTGTCATACAGGCCACTTTTTAAAAACCATCCTTAAGACATAACTACCAGAGCGCTAACTTTCTTCTGACTCTACAATTTCTTCATGTTCAGACTCTTCTTCATCTAGTAAGTCTATTGGACGATCTACCAGCTCGACAAAAGCCATTGGTGCAGCATCACCAACGCGTTGACCGCACTTAAGAATCCTTAAGTAGCCCCCTGGCCGATCAGAATATCTAGGGCCTAGCTCCGAGAATAATTTTCCTACAGCAGTTTTACTACGAGTTCTCGAAAAAGCTAGGCGACGGTTCGCTACTGAATCCTCTTTCGCTAGAGTTATGAGGGGTTCCGCTACGCGCCTCAACTCCTTGGCTTTAGGAAGAGTAGTTTTAATTATTTCATGTTCAATAAGGGACGTGGTCATGTTTCTAAACATGGCCTGCCTATGTGAACTTGTTCTGTTCAGATGCCTACCGCTTTTTCTATGTCGCATACCTATACCATTTCACTCAAACTGGAGCCATTAAACCTATTGCTTATTTCCAAGACCAGATATAAAAATTAACCAGATACATCAATACCTATCTTAATATTCGAAGGTGGCCAGTTTTCCACCCTCATTCCCAGCCCAAGACCACGAGTTGCTAATACGTCCTTTATTTCGGTGAGCGATTTTTTACCTAAATTTGGCGTCTTAAGCAATTCCACTTCAGTCCTTTGTATAAGATCTCCAATATAGTAAATACTCTCCGCTTTGAGGCAATTTGCAGATCTAACGGTTAACTCTAAATCATCAACAGGCCTAAGAAGGATAGGATCAATTTCTTCTTCTTTTTCATCGTCCTCTTGATCAACTTCGCTTTCTAGATCAACAAACACTGCTAACTGTTGTTGCAAAATAGTAGCCGCCCGTCGAATAGCCTCTTCAGGATCGATCGTTCCGTTGGTTTCCAAATCTAATATGAGCTTGTCTAAATCAGTTCTTTGCTCAACACGTGCATTTTCAACTTCATATGAAACACGTTTCATAGGACTAAACGTCGCATCCAATCGCAGTGCGCCAATAGACCTCCCATCTTCTTCTTCATCCTCGCCACGCTCCGCCGGAACATAGCCCCTTCCTCGAGAGACAGTAGCTTCTAAACTTATCGCTCCGTTTTCGTTGAGTGAGCAGATAACATGCTCTGGATTTGCAATATCAACATCTTCCGTCAGCTGAAAATCCGCTGCAGTAACCTGCCCCTTCCCTTGCTTATTTATAGAAATTACCGCCTGATCCTGACTATGCAAGATAACTGCAACCTCTTTTAAATTTAACAGAATATCAATTACGTCCTCTTGCACACCTTCTAATATACTGTATTCATGCAATACGTTTTCTATTTGAACTTCGGTAATTGCACTGCCGGGCATAGAAGATAATAAGATTCTTCTGAGCGTATTCCCCAAAGTGTGGCCGAAGCCTCGCTCGAGTGGTTCGAGGGTAACTTTGGCCAGCGTCTCGGTGGATGCTTGTACCTTTATTTGACGAGGTGTTAAAAATTCAGTCGCTGAATTTGCCATAATTTCAGATCTCCTATTTAGGGGCGGATTTCAACTAACAGGTGTCTACTATTTGGAGTAAAGCTCTACTATAAGGTTTTCATTTATTTCCTGTGGTAATTCCTCTCGATCAGGAGGCCTTCGATACACTCCCTCCATCTTATTTGGATCAACATCTACCCATTCTATAGCGCCTCGCTGAGCGGCTAACTGCAGGGATGACCCTATCCGAAGTTGTTTCTTAGCTCCCTCAACAACAGCAACCACATCGTCCTGTTGAACTTGATAAGAAGGTATATTTACAGTAATCCCATTTACCGAAATAGCCTTATGCGAAATTAGCTGCCTAGATTCAGCACGAGTCGAACCAAAACCCATCCTGTAAACTACATTATCTAGTCTTCCTTCTAGCAGCCGTAATAAGTTTTCACCGGTTGCACCTTTCTGGCGGTCAGCTTTCTTATAATAGTTACGAAACTGCTTTTCTAAAACGCCGTACAATCTCCTGACTTTCTGTTTTTCTCTCAACTGAAGTGCATAATCAGACAAACGTCCACGTCTTGGACCATGCTGTCCTGGTGGTTGTTCTATCTTGCACTTCGAATCAATTGGTCTGACACCACTAGTAAGGTACAAATCTGTACCCTCTCTTCTTGCCAACTTCAACCTTGGTCCCAAATAACGTGCCATAAAATTAACCCCTTAAACTCTTCGCCGTTTTGGCGGGCGACATCCGTTATGCGGTATAGGCGTAATATCCGCAATACTGTTTATTCTCAACCCAGCAGAGTTAAGTGCCCGAACCGCAGACTCTCGACCAGGCCCTGGTCCTTTCACGTAAACGTCTACACTCTTCATGCCATATTCAATCGCAGCATCAGAAGCACGTTCAGCAGCTACTTGTGCCGCAAAAGGTGTGCTCTTTCTGGAACCACGGAATCCAGAACCGCCAGCCGTAGCCCAGCACAAGGCGTTACCCTGTCGATCCGATATGGTTATTATGGTGTTGTTGAAGGACGCGTGTATGTGCGCAACTCCATCTACAACGGTACGTCTAACTTTCTTTTTCTCTGCCATGATATTTATTAAAATCCTCTACGCTACTACCTTCTTACGGGACGTTTAGGCCCCTTACGAGTGCGGGCATTGGTTCGAGTCCGCTGTCCATTCACGGGCAATCCTCGTCGATGGCGTATTCCACGATAACAACCTAAGTCCATTAACCGCTTAATGTTCATTGATATCTCTCGTCTCAAGTCACCTTCGACTGTTCTTTTGGTTACTTCTGTCCTGATAGCATCTATTTTCTCTTCTTCCAAATCCTGCATTTTAACAGTTGGACTTACTCCGGCTGCCTCACAAATTTTAACCGCTAAACTTCTCCCAACTCCAAAAATATAAGTCAGAGAAATACCAGCATGCTTATTATCCGGTACATTGACCCCAGCGATTCGCGCCATTAACCTTTCTCCTTACTAACCCTGCCGCTGTTTATGACGAGGCTCAACGCTACAAATAACTCTTACAACACCGTTTCGCCTAACAATCTTACAATTACGACAAATTCTTTTTACTGATGCTCTTACTTTCATACTATGTGACCTATTTTTAATCCCCTACCGCGCCCTTGTACTGGCGCCTCGGCTATAGCCTTTTAAATTTGACCTTTCCATCAACTTTGCATATTGGCTAGACATTAAATGAGACTGAACCTGCGACATAAAGTCCATTGCAACCACCACAACAATCAATAAAGCCGTCCCGCCTAATTGAAACGTTATATTGAAAGCCACTATCATGAATTCTGGAAGCAAACATACTAAAGTTACGTAAAGAGCCCCAAATACTGTCAGTCTTGTAATAACATCATCTATATAACGGGCTGTCTGTTGGCCCGGACGAATACCAGGAACATAGGCCCCTTGTCTCTTTAGATTCTCTGCTACATCTTTTGGATCAAACATAATGGCCGTGTAAAAAAAGCTAAAAAATATTATCCCGCCTGCAAACATTAGAATGTATAGCGGCTGTCCAGGCGAAAGCAGTAACGATACCTCTCCTAGCCAATCCATACCGGGACTATTTCCAAACCATTGAGCCATTGATGCTGGAGCCAGCAATAAACTAGAAGCAAATATCGCAGGGATAACCCCGGACATATTTATCTTTAAAGGAAGATGACTGCTTTGCCCTTGGTAAACTCTTCTGCCTTGCTGACGCTTCGCGTAGTTAACGGCGATTCTTCTCTGACCACGCTCAACGAACACGACAAATGCAACAATAACAATGGCCAAAGTCGCTATCAGAAGAAGAGCAATAATATTGATATCACCCTGTCTAGCCGATTCAAAAGACTGGCCTATCGCAGCAGGAAAACCGGAAACAATGCCTGAAAAAATGATGAGGGAAATCCCATTACCTACGCCCCTCTCTGTAATTTGCTCCCCAAGCCACATCATAAACAAAGCTCCTGTAACTAAAGTAACAGTTGCCACAAAATAAAAAGAAAAACTCGGTGCAAAGGCTAAACCTTGGTTAGCCAAAGTCGCTGATAAAGACGTTCCTTGTATCAAAGCAATGAACAATGTTCCATAACGAGTATATTGAGTAATCTTGCGCCTTCCCGACTCACCTTCTTTTCGCAATTGCTGCAGCGTCGGATACATCATGCTCATAAGATTCATTATGATACTAGACGTTATATACGGAACTACTCCTAACGCAAGAATACTCATACGTTCTAAAGCACCTCCAGAAAACATGTTGAACAAATCCAAGATGCCACCCTGCTGCTGCTCAAAAAGAGCAGCAAGCCGATCAGGGTTAATTCCTGGAACAGGAATATGAGTTCCTGCTCGATAAACCAGTAAAGCCCCAAAGACAAAGAAAAGTCTTCCTCGCAATTCAGAAAGGCCTGCTTGCACGCCGGCTAATTGTCCTGGGTTTGTAGCCATTACTATTCTACCTTGCCTCCAGCTTCTTCTATAGCCCTTTGAGCACCTGGCGTAACCCGAATATCATCACCAAGAGCAACTACTAGCGCTTTATGAATTTCGCCAGACTTGAAAACCCGCGCTCTTCTTATATTTCGCGAAAGAAGGCCTGCTTCCATCAGGGAATCGATAGTAACTTTCTCTCCATTGATCTTATTAAGTTCTCCTAATCGTATTTCAGCTGTTATTCGTGATATCCTCGATCTAAACCCAAATTTAGGAATGCGCATTTGTAAGGGAAGCTGTCCGCCCTCAAATCCAGGACGAATCTTGCCCCCAGAACGTGCTTTCTGTCCTTTTTGTCCTCGTGTGCTCGTTTTTCCCCAGCCGGAGCCAGGACCTCGACCAACCCTCCGTTTCGTGGCCTTACTACCAATAGCAGGAGCAATTTTATCTAAGCGCATCTAATCCCCCTCCACATGTAACAAGTAACTAACTTGGCTAATCATGCCACGTATGGCAGGAGTATCCTCAACCTCTACACTTTGACCTATCTTACGTAAACCTAGGCCTGCAATGCAGGCCTTATGTTTCTTCAACCGGCCAGAAGGGCTTTTTAATAAAGTAACTTGTAAAGATTTGCTCATACTAATCTCTCTAAAAATTAACCCGCTTAATAAACGCCAATCTCTTCTAACGTTTTACCACGTTTCTCAGCCACGCTTTGAGGTGAACGCATCTTATCGAGCGCTTTAAAAGTTGCTCGCACAACATTCACGGGATTAGTTGACCCATAGCACTTCGCCAAAACATTCTGCACACCAGCTGCCTCTAAAACTGCTCGCATAGCCCCACCAGCTATAACGCCTGTTCCTTCCGATGCCGGCTGCATAAAAATTTTAGATGCTCCATGGCGCTCCGTAATCGGGTACCAAATAGTAGATCCATCTAATTCAATATTAACCATGTTTCTCCGGGCAGCCTCCATGGCCTTTTGGATAGCAACCGGTACCTCCCGCGCTTTCCCGCGCCCGAAACCAACCTTTCCGTTTCCATCACCTACTACCGTTAAAGCCGTAAAACCAAATATGCGCCCGCCTTTAACCACTTTGGATACCCTGTTCACTTGAACAAGCTTTTCAACCAAACCCTCTTCACGAATCTCTTCGGTATAAGCCATTATTAAAACTCCAACCCTGCTTCTCTGGCCGCTTCCGCCAGCGCCCTCACTCGCCCATGATACTTGAACCCGGAACGATCAAATGCCACACGGGTGATACCTGCATCTTTCGCTCGGGAAGCTATAAGAGCTCCAACTTTTGCTGCTGCCTCTTTATTGCCAGTGCTTCCTTCTTTTTTAAAATCCTTATCTAGAGTTGATGCGGCGGCTAGCACTCTATCGCCTTCTGAAGCGATGATTTGAGCATACATGTGTCTCGGAGTTCGATTCACTGTTAATCGAGTAACCCCCAAACCCCGCATCTTCATACGACCGCGCTTAGCTCTCCTAATTCTAGATACCTTCTTATCACTCATCTTTATTTCTTCTTAGCTTCCTTTCGACGCACATGTTCGTCAGCATATCTTACTCCCTTGCCCTTATAGGGTTCCGGCGGCCTGAATGACCTAATCTCTGCTGAGACCTGTCCAACAAGCTGTTTGTCTACCCCTGACACTACGATTTCAGTTTGACTGGGTGTTTGAACCTCTATCCCCTCCGGCAGTTCATACTCGACAGGATGCGAAAAACCTAACTGCAGATTCAATTTTTTGCCTTGAGCTTGCGCACGATATCCAACCCCTTGGAGCAATAGCTTCTTTGCCCAACCTTCCGACACCCCCTGAATCATATTAGATACCAATGACCGAGTTGTCCCGGCTATGGTCTTTGCCTCCCGGGCGCTCGACTTTGCAGAAACCTTGACCAGGCTTTCTTCTATCAGCAAACCAACAGATTCGTGCAGGTCCATTCCAATTGATCCTTTACTCCCCTTAACATCCACACGCTGTCCCTGCACTACCACCTCAGTGCCACTGGGAATCGCAATCGGGTTATCAGCTATACGAGACATATCTATTTATCCTTGCTTAATAAACAGTGCATAGCAATTCACCGCCTATACCGGCTTCTCTAGCTGCACGATCCGTCATTACCCCTTGATTTGTGCTGACAATCGCGACACCAAGGCCACCTTTAATTCTTGGAATCTCATTGCACGTTTTATATACCCTTAACCCAGGCCTGCTAACACGGGCAATCTCCTCTATGACTGGCTGCCCATCGTGATATCGCAAAACGATTTTCAACAATGGTTTATCCTGTTCAGAAGTATCGAACTCCTGAATATAACCTTCTTACTTGAGAACCTTGCAAATAGCCACCTTCATACTTGAACTTGGCATGGTTACCTCAACATGACTGGCGGTTTGTGCATTTCTAACTCTAGTTAACAAATCAGCTATCGGGTCTTGCATTGTCATCGCTTTGTCCCCTACCAACTGGCCTTAACCAAGCCCGGAATATCACCGCGCATAGCAGCTTCTCGTAACTTGTTTCGACCCAAACCAAACTTCCGATAAACTCCATGTGGCCGACCTGTCAAACCGCACCGCCGCTGACGTCTCACTGGACTCGCATTACGCGGCAATTTCTGCAGACCAATCTGTGCCTCCCATCTTTCCTCGTCACTTGCATTTCGGTTGCCGATTGTCTCTTTAAGAGCTGCTCTCTTTTTCGCGTACTTTGCCACGATCTTTGCCCTCTTCTTCTCTCTCTCAACCATAGACCTCTTTGCCATAAACTTTTCCAACCTCAATTTCTAAATGGGAAGTTAAACGAACGTAACAGCGCTAATCCTTCTTCATCGCTTTTCGCACTAGTAGTGACAGCAACATCCAGACCGCGTATTTTATCTATCTTGTCGTAATCTATTTCGGGAAATACTATTTGCTCTGTAAGACCCATCGAAAAATTACCTCTACCATCAAAGGCCTTTGGATTTAATCCTCGAAAATCTCTAATTCGTGGAATAGCTATCCCTATTAAACGCTCTATAAACTCATACATACGCTCACTACGCAGGGTTACTTTGCATCCAATAGGCCATCCAGCTCTAATCTTGAATCCCGCTTCAGATTTTCTCGCCAAGCATACAACCGGTTGCTGTCCAGCGATCAATCGCAAATCAGAGACTGCATGCTCCAAAATCTTTCGATCTCCAACCGCTTCCCCAACTCCCATATTAAGAGTAACTTTTTCTAAACGCGGTACTTCCATAAGGCTCGAAAAATTAAGCTCCTCCCGCAAGGCCGGACGTATCTCATCGACATATTTTTTGTATAGCTCTGCCATCTTCAAACTCTATGCTTCAATTAACTTACCAGTGGATTTGTAATATCTAACCTTTTTCCCACCTTCCAAGCGGATCCCCACCTTATCAGAAGATTCTTCTTCGTCGTTCCATATCGCGACGTTAGATGCATCTATTGGAGCCTCTTGCGTTAAAATTCCTCCAGGCTCATTGTTGTTCGGATCCCCGCGTTTATGTTTCTTAACAGTATTGATCCCTGCAACTATCAAGCGTCCATCACTACGAACCGCTATAACATCCCCTCTTTTACCTTTATCCCTACCGGACAAAACTACTACATGATCATCCTGATTTATTTTGCGCATGTTTATAAGACCTCCGGAGCCAAAGAAATAATTCTCATGAAATTCTCCGTCCGCAGCTCCCTAGTAACTGGGCCAAATATTCTTGTCCCAACTGGTTCATTTTGTTGGTTAAGTAAAACAGCAGCATTTTGATCAAACTTAATCAGTGACCCATCTGATCTACGAACCCCTTTTCTGGTCCGAACTACAACAGCATTCATTACTTGACCCTTTTTTACCCTACCCTTGGGAATCGCTTCTTTTACCGTCACTTTAATAATGTCTCCAATCCCAGCGTATCTACGATGCGACCCTCCAAGGACCTTTATGCACTGCACTTTCCGGGCGCCGCTATTATCGGCAATATCAAGCATGGTTTCCGTTTGAATCATCTTTACTAGACCTCACTACCACGTTTATCCAGGCTCTTTAATTTCCAACTTTTGGTCTTTGAATAAGGTCTTGTTTCTTCAATTGTCACAACATCACCAGTTTTACACTCATTGGATTCATCATGAGCATGTAATTTTGAAGAGCGGCGTATGATCTTGCCATATACTGGATGCTGAACCTTTCGTTCAACGCTAACAGTAATGGTCTTATCCATCTTGTCGCTTACTACTAGCCCAGTAACCGTTCGGGCTAAATTTTCAGCTCTTCCCTGCAAAGAATCTTCAGACATTTTGTTTCTCTCGTAAGATCGTTTTTAACCGCGCTAAATCCCGCCGTGTTTCTCTCAATAAATGTGTTTGCCCTAATTGCCCGCTCGACTTTTGCATCCTCAACTGGAACTGCTCGCGCCTCAGCCTCAAAACTTCGGTTTGCAACTCTTCTTCATTCATTGATCTGAAATCACTTGTTGTCATTATCACATGGCCTTTCGTGTCACAAAGGTGGTTTTAAAAGGCATTTTTGCCGCAGCAAGTGCAAAAGCTCGTCTCGCTACTTCTTCCGGAACGCCTTCCATTTCATAAAGCATACGACCGGGCTGAACCTGGGAAACCCAATACTCTACCGCTCCCTTGCCTTTACCTTGTCGCACCTCTAAGGGTTTTTTTGTAATGGGCTTATCGGGAAAAACCCTTATCCAAATCTTACCTCCGCGTTTAACGTGACGGGTCATCGCTCTCCGCCCCGCCTCAATTTGTCTGGCCGTAAGTCGCCCTCTACCAACAGCCTTAAGACCATATTCTCCAAAGCTTACACGGCTTCCCCGTTGAGCTAGGCCTCTATTTCTTCCCTTTTGCTGTTTACGAAATTTTGTTCTTTTTGGCTGTAACACTTTCTAATTCCTAATCAAGAAGAAGCCACAGGAGTTTCTTCCTCCTGGCCAATGATTTCACCTTTAAAAATCCAAACCTTTATCCCTATAACACCGTAGGTTGTCTGAGCTTCCCATGTCGCATAGTCAATATCTGCACGAAGAGTATGAAGCGGCACTCTTCCCTCGTGGTATACCTCAGCTCGCGCAATTTCCGCTCCACCAAGGCGACCCGCTACGCGCACTTTTATCCCCTCAGCACCTATTCTCATAGCATTCTGGATCACTCTCCTCATAGCTCTTCTGAACTGCACACGGCGCTCCAATTGTTGAGCGACATTCTGGGCTACAAGCAGCGCATCAAGCTCTGGCTTGCGAATTTCCTCTATATTTATATGAACAGGCATTCCCATTTTACGAGATAATTCTTGCCGGAGTTTTTCAACATCTTCGCCCTTCTTTCCAATAACTACGCCTGGCCTGGCTGTGTGCACAGTAATCTTGACCGTTTGTGCGGGCCTCTCGATATCTACTCGGCTTACAGATGCCTGAGATAGCTCTTTTCGCAAATAATCTCTGACCTCCAGATCATTTAGAAGATATTCGGCGTAATTCTGTTTATCAGCGTACCAAACAGAAGTATGCTCCTTTACTATTCCTAAACGAATTCCAGTAGGATGTACTTTTTGTCCCATAATCTAACTACTCATCAGTAACGGTCACAGTAATATGACTCGTTCGTTTTAATATTCTATCTGCCCTACCCTTGGCGCGAGGCCTAATCCTCTTCATCGTTAAACCTTCATTTACATAAATTTCGCAGATTTTAAGCTCATCTATATCCGCCCCTTCATTGTTTTCTGCATTTGCAATCGCTGACTCAACAACTTTGCGCACCAACCCTGCAGATTTCTGAGGACTAAAACCCAATATATCAAGCGCCTCTCCCACGTTTTTTCCTCTTACCTGATCAGCAATCAAACGTGCCTTTTGAGGAGAGACTGATAACCTATTTGCCTTAGCAGTTACTTGCATCATTTTTCCCTAGTAAAACTTACCTACTGACCGTTCGATCAGCTGCATGCCCTCTATATGTCCTTGTAGGGGCAAACTCTCCAAGTTTATGGCCTACCATGTCCTCACTAACAAAAACAGGAACATGCTGACGTCCATTGTGCACCGCAATCGTCAACCCGACCATTTCTGGTATAACCATTGACCTACGCGACCAGGTTTTTACTGGCCGTTTATCATTTGACGTCGATGCAATTTCAACTTTCTTTGATAAATGCAAATCTACAAACGGGCCTTTGTGCAATGATCTTGGCATAACTATCTCTTACCTCTTCTGCGCACAATGAGCTTATCAGTCCGCTTATTGCTTCTCGTTTTATATCCCTTGGTTGGCATACCCCAAGGACTTACAGGATGTCGCCCTCCAGCAGTTTTCCCTTCACCTCCTCCATGAGGATGATCAACTGGATTCATAGCCACTCCACGTACTGTAGGCCTAACTCCTCTCCATCGCTTCGCTCCTGCTTTACCCAATGATCGAAGATTATGCTCACTATTACTAACTTCTCCCAATGTGGCTCTACAGTCCGCTAGTACTCTTCTCATCTCTCCAGAACGCAATCTAAGGGTGGCATGCATGCCCTCTCTCGCAACAAGCTGTGCGGAACCTCCTGCACTTCGCACCATCTGTGCACCCTTTCCAGGTTTTAACTCAACACAATGAATAACACTCCCCACAGGTATATTGCGCAACGCCATGGCATTTCCAGAAGAAATCGGGGCAGAAGAACCGCTCATGATCTCGTCGCCTTCACCTACACCTTTTGGTGCGATTATGTACCTTCTTTCGCCATCCTTATATTTCAAAAGAGCAATATGTGATGTCCGATTGGGGTCATACTCGAGCCTTTCAACTACGGCCGGGATGCCATCCTTATTTCGCTTGAAATCTATGATTCTATAATGTCTTTTATGCCCGCCACCTCTATGCCGGGTTGTAATCCGACCAGCATTATTTCTTCCACCAGTTTTATTCTTCGAGGAAGTCAAATGCTTTAATGGCCGCCCCTTATGAAGATCCTCATTAACTACCTTTACTAAGAAACGTCTGCCTGGCGACGTAGGTTTTGACTTAATAATTGGCATAGATCACTCTCCCCCTACTACCATGAAGTCAATCTCTTGCCCTGGGGTAACGCTGACGTAGGCTTTTTTCCAATTATTTCGTCGCGACTGTCGATAGGCATTTCTTTTCATTTTCCCTTTAACATTAAGCGTAGTAACTCGCTCAACCGTGACTTCGAATAAAAATTCGACTGCTTCCTTTATCTCAGACTTTGTCGCATCTTTAGCAACACGAAAGCCATACTGGTTATGTGCATCACCTAAGATGGAAACCTTCTCTGAGATGTGAGGTTCTAACAATATATTGAACACGCGCTCCTGATTCATGCTAAAGCTTCCTCGAGTATCTTCAATGCATCGACTGTAATAAGTATTTTATCGTGCTTAATCAAACTAACAGGGTTAATTCCTTGAACATCAGATACATCAACATCTTTAAGATTTCGCGCCGAGAGATATAAATTCTCATCTACTGAATCACTTATGATTAGGACGCTCTTCAAATCTAGATCCTTCAGCTTCCTTTGAAGCGCTTTAGTCTTTGGTTCTTCAACCTGAAAACTCGCACAAGCGACCAGTCTATCCTGCCGAATTAATTCAGAAATTATGCAACGAAGAGCTCCACGATACATTTTCTTATTTACTTTCTTGGAATGATCTTGGGTTTTTGCGGCAAAAGTTTGGCCTCCACCCCTAAAAATAGGACTTCGAATTGTTCCGGCCCGCGCCCTTCCAGTCCCTTTCTGCCTCCATGGCTTTCTTCCACCACCTCTGACTTCAGATCGGGTTTTCTGTGCCCTTGTCCCCTGCCTCATTCCAGCCATATAAGCGACCACAACCTGATGAACAAGCGCCTCGTTATATTCGCGGCCGAAAGCCTCTTCCGAAAGCTCTACATCCTCTCCGTTTGGTGCTAAGTTAAGATTCATTCACTCCCTCATCACATTTTTACAGCTGGAGAAACATGAAGGTCTCCACCAGCTGGTCCTGGAACCGCACCTTTCACTAAAAGCAAGTTGCGTTCAGCATCAACTCTTATGATTTCAAGGTTTTGTGTGGTTACTTTCTCATTTCCAAGGTGCCCTGCCATTTTCTTCCCCTTAAATACCCGCCCTGGAGTCTGGCATTGCCCGATGGAACCCGGTGCTCTATGAGAAATCGAATTACCATGCGAATTATCTTGTCCACGGAAATTCCACCTCTTGATGGTTCCCGCATAACCCTTGCCTTTGGAAATACCACTGACATCAACCTTCTGACCAACCTCGAATTGATCAACACCAATTTCAGATCCTAATTCTAGGCCTTCGTCCTCATTGTCTTCCAACCGGAATTCCCAAAGGCCTCTGCCGGCAGCCGTTTTAGATTTAGCAAAGTGCCCGGCTTCCGGCCTGGATACGCTATTCTGCTTAACTGATCCTGTCGTAACTTGAATAGCTCTATATCCGTCATGCTCTTCAGTTTTAAGCTGAGTGATGCGATTGGGCTCTACCTCTATAACAGTAACTGGCACACTAGATCCCGAGTCACTAAAAACTCGAGTCATACCGCTTTTTTTTCCAATCACACCAATAGCCATAAAACATCACCTGTGCAAATACCGAAGACCGTTTACTAAAAATCACTTGGAAAATAATCCTTAGTAAACGGCCTTATGCCAATCCATTAGCTCCCTATCGGAACCCTATTGCTACCTGCTTCTAGCAGGCTTCTTACATATCTCTGCTAATTCAAACTTATCTGGACCTCAACCCCAGCCGCTAAATCCAATTTCATTAAAGCGTCTACGGTTTTCTCAGTAGGCTCCACTATATCCAACATTCTTTTATGAGTTCGAATCTCATACTGATCCCGCGCATCCTTATTAACATGCGGAGAAATCAAAACTGTAAACCGTTCTTTTCGAGTGGGCAAAGGAATAGGACCTTTTACCTGGGCGCCAGTTCTTCGCGCCGTATCAACTATCTCCTGAGTCGAAACATCAATCAACTTGTGGTCGAATGCTTTCAACCGAATACGAATTCGCTGGCTCTGAACCGCCATTATCTCTCCAAAAACTGTTAAAGAACTATCACTGGCACATATTATTTATACCAGTGACAAAGACTCTCCCGAATCGCAGGTCTATGAGAGAATCCCTCCAGACGAACAAAAACAGGACGGCGAACTATACAGATACCGAGAACCCCTGGCAAGCAGCCGAAAAACGCCTAACCCCGCATTATCACCTTAGTGGCGCCTATATCAGCGCTTAGCTATAGCTTCCGCTATACTATCGGGAACTTCCGAGTATTTACTGAATTCCATTGTATAAGTGGCCCTGCCTTGGGTAGCCGACCTCAAATCAGTCGAGTAGCCAAACATTTCCGCAAGAGGAACATCTGCTCTCACTATCTTTCCAGCTGGATTCTCATCCATTCCACCTATAATACCACGGCGTCTATTTAGATCTCCGACTACGTCTCCCATATATTCCTCTGGAGTAACCACCTCCACTCCCATAATTGGCTCCAATAGGACAGCATTCGCCGCTTGCGCACCATCACGAAGTGCCATAGACCCGGCGATTTTAAAAGCCATTTCAGAAGAATCCACATCGTGAAATGAACCGTCATATAGTGTCGCCTTAACTCCAATTAAGGGATAACCAGCTATAACGCCATTTTGCATCTGCTCCTGTATTCCCTTATTCACTGCAGGGATATACTCTCGCGGAACCACTCCACCAACAATTTCATCTACAAATTCGTATATCTCGCCCTCCTCACCCTGATAAGGCTCGATCTTTAACCAAACATGTCCATATTGACCGCGGCCACCACTTTGACGAACAAATTTTCCTTCTTGCTCTACGACTGATCTAATCGTTTCACGATATGCTACCTGAGGCTTACCGATATTAGCTTCAACACCAAATTCCCGTTTCATCCGATCAACTATGATATCTAAGTGCAATTCACCCATTCCTGAAATAATCGTTTGTCCAGATTCTTCATCAGTTTGCACCCTAAAAGATGGATCCTCTTGGGCGAGTTTTCCTAACGCCACCCCCATCTTCTCTTGGTCTGGAACAGATTTTGGCTCCACCGCTACCGAAATCACCGGTTCTGGAAATTCCATTCGCTCTAATGTGATCTGGTTATCTTGCGAGCAGAGTGTGTCTCCCGTAGTTACATCTTTTAATCCGATAGCTGCCGCAATGTCGCCAGCTCTCACTTCTTTGATTTCTTCCCGATTATTTGAATGCATCTGTACCATACGGCCAACGCGCTCTTTCTTCCCTTTTACCGGGTTGTAAACTTGGTCTCCAGAACTGAGTACACCCGAATAAACTCTAAAAAACGTTAAAGTTCCAACAAAAGGATCCGTAGCGATCTTAAACGCCAAAGAAGCAAAAGGAGCATCGTCATCCGAGGGCCGAGTTTCAATGGTCTCTTCATCCTCTAAAGTCCCTTCAATCGCCTTTACTTCAGTAGGAGCAGGCAAAAAATCAATTACCGCATCAAGCATTGCTTGGACCCCTTTATTCTTAAAAGCAGTTCCGCATAGGGCTGGAACTATTTCGTTTGCTAAAGTCCGAATCCTAAGGCCAGCCCGAATATCCTCTTCAGACAAATCGCCTTCTTCCAGATATCTATCCATCAACTCTTCATTAGCTTCTGCTGCCGACTCAAGCATCTGCTCTCTCCAATGAGATGCCTCCTCTTGCATATCATCCGGTATATCAACTAAATCGTAGGTTAAGCCCTGATCATCTTCGTTCCACTGGATAGCTTTCATGCGAATAAGATCAACAACTCCCTTGAAATTTTCTTCTGCACCAATAGATAACTGTATTGGTACTGCATTAGATCCAAGTCGATCGTTTATCTGACCAACTACCCGCAAAAAGTCTGCTCCTGCACGATCCATTTTGTTGACAAAAACCATCCTAGGAACTTCATAACGATTAGCTTGGCGCCAAACTGTTTCCGATTGTGGCTCGACCCCTGATGTACCGCAAAAAACCACTACTGCGCCATCCAGAACTCGTAAACTACGTTCCACTTCAATCGTGAAATCTACGTGACCCGGGGTATCAATTATGTTTATTCGATGCTCATCATACTGTTGATTCATACCCTTCCAGAAACAAGTAGTCGCAGCTGAGGTAATAGTAATACCTCTTTCCTGCTCCTGTTCCATCCAGTCCATCGTCGCGGCACCATCATGGACCTCCCCAATCTTATGTGAAAGACCGGTATAAAAAAGAACCCGTTCAGTAGTAGTAGTTTTCCCTGCATCAACATGAGCTACGATACCTATATTGCGATATCGATTAATAGGTGTGGTGCGAGGCATCATGCTCTCCCAAATAGTTTGTTAAGATATTTAATAGCGGTAATGAGCAAAGGCCTTATTGGCATCTGCCATGCGGTGCGTATCCTCTCGTTTTTTGACAGCTGATCCTCTTCCTTCGGCAGCATCCATCAACTCTCCCGCTAACCTGGCAGCCATAGACTTCTCTCCTCGTTTGCGCGCACTTTCAACCAACCAGCGCATAGCGAGGGCTTGACGTCTTGAGGACCTAACTTCAACCGGGACCTGATAGGTAGCCCCTCCAACCCGCCTGGATTTAACCTCCACAAAAGGAGCCACCGACTCTAGAGCTTTCTCAAAAACCTCTACCGGATCAGGATTTTGTCGATCTTCAATAACGGTTAAGGCGCCATATACTATTCTCTCTGCTACAGCCTTTTTCCCACTAACCATTACATGATTAATAAACTTAGCGACAGTTTCATTATGATATTTGGGATCTGGTAGAATTTCCCGCTTTGCAATAACTCTTCTTCTCGGCACTTCTTACTCCTTCTTCAGGTTAGCTCCCCAAGATTTAACTAGGGCCTTACTCGGAGGACATGACTTGTTAAACATCATGTCCAATTTAAATTACTATATTATCTTGGTTTCTTTGCTCCGTACTTTGAACGCCTCTGTCGCCTATCTGACACTCCAGAAGTATCCAGAGTTCCTCGCACTGTATGGTAACGAACTCCTGGCAAATCCTTTACACGACCTCCACGAATCAATACAACCGAGTGTTCCTGCAAATTATGACCTTCTCCACCAATATACGAAGTAACTTCATATCCATTTGTTAATCGCACACGGCAAACTTTCCTTAACGCAGAATTTGGCTTCTTCGGAGTAGTGGTATAAACACGTGTACATACGCCGCGTTTTTGCGGACAAGCTTGCAGCGCTGGCACAAGATTTTTATCCACCTTCCGCTTTCTAGGTTTTCTAACTAACTGGCTAATTGTCGCCATATTATCTCCATATAAATACGATCGTCGGGTCACACTATCCCGAAGAGCGCGCGATTGTAATCAGCAGATGCCAATTACGCAAATCAAACAAAGCTATACTATTCCCCACTTAACGCTTCTGAGAGCGCCTGTTCCACTTCATCCGCTGTCACACCTAGTTCTTTCGCCTCTTTGGCAACTTGGTTTTCCTCTTTCCTACGTTTTCTATCGCTATGATAGGTCAAACCTGTACCTGCAGGAATCAACCGACCAACCACCACATTCTCTTTTAGGCCTCTGAGATAGTCTTGCTTGCCGGTCACAGCTGCTTCCGTAAGCACCCGAGTTGTTTCCTGAAAAGAAGCCGCTGAAATAAAAGACTCTGTGGCCAGCGATGCTTTTGTAATCCCTAAAAGTATTCGCTGAAACTTAACTAGCTCCTTTCCTTCAGCTTGTAATTCCTCATTTATGCTAACTACGCGACTATACTCAACCTGCTCCCCACGAATTAGATCCGAATCACCAGAGTCAATAATTTCTGCCTTTCTCAACATTTGTCTGACTATAATTTCAATATGCTTATCGTTAATAGCTACTCCTTGCAGCCGATAAACCTCCTGGATTTCATTAATAATATATTGAGCTAAATCCTCGACACCTTTTAGTCTCAATATATCATGCGAATTTGAAGGGCCATCACAAACAACCTCCCCTCTCTCAACGCTTTCACCTTCAAAAACACCGATATTTCGCCATTTTGGTATCAAATTTTCTACAGTCTCTCCATCAGAATCAGTAATGACTAACCTACGCTTTCCTTTAGTCTCTTTACCAAAACTAACAGTTCCCGTGCTCTCTGCAAGGATGGATGGTTCCTTGGGTTTCCTCGCTTCAAACAAATCAGCCACGCGCGGCAGCCCACCAGTTATGTCGCGAGTTTTCGAACCTTCTTGGGGTATCCGAGCAATTACATCTCCAATCCCAATGCTATGTTTATCCTCCAAACTTAGTAAGGCATTATTAGGCAAGAAATAGTGCGCTGGCACATCAGTTCCTGGAACCATTACTTGCTTGCCCTTCTTATCTACTAGATTAACTGCCGGTCGAAGATCCTTTCCTGCACTCGGTCTATCTTTAGGATCGAGAATTAGTATATTAGTAAGGCCCGTCAGTTCATCAGTTTGACGATGAATAGATAAGCCCTCCTCCATGTCCTGGAACTCAGCTAACCCACTAACTTCAGTTACAATAGGATGAGTATGCGGATCCCACTGCGCAATAATCTGGCCAGGCTCAACTACATCCTGCTCAGCCACCGTAATAACAGCTCCGTAAGGCAACTTGTAACGCTCCCTCTCTCGGCCATGTTCATCGGCCAAAGCAATTTCTCCCGATCTTGAAACTGCAACCAATTCACCGCTTTCTCTTGCAACTGTTTTCAAATTCTGTAACCGCACGGTGCCACCATGCTTAACTTGAATGCTATCTACAGCGGTTGCGCGAGATGCAGCCCCCCCAATATGGAAAGTACGCATCGTCAGCTGAGTCCCCGGCTCACCGATTGATTGAGCCGCCATTACACCAACAGCTTCTCCTACATTAACCTGATGGCCTCTAGCCAAATCCCTTCCATAACATGATGAACAAACACCGAATTTGGTCTCGCAAGTAATTGCTGAACGAACAATCATTTCGTCAACGGCCATATCCTCTAAGTCTTCCAACCAGGCCTCATCAATCATCGTGCCTGCCGGAATAATAGTTTGGCCATCATTAGCTTGCACATCAGTTGCAACAACCCGACCCAGCACTCGATCTCCTAGCGGCTCAACTACATCGCCTCCCTCAATTATCGCGGAGACTCTTAATCCTTGATCAGTAGCACAATCCTCTTCGGTTATGACAACATCTTGTGCCACATCAACAAGACGACGGGTTAAATAGCCTGAGTTTGCTGTTTTCAAAGCAGTATCGGCAAGACCCTTGCGCGCTCCATGGGTAGAAATAAAATACTCGTTAACGTTTAGTCCTTCCCGAAAATTAGCAGTAATAGCGCTTTCAATAATGCTTCCATCTGGCCTGGTCATAAGACCACGCATCCCCGCTAATTGTCGAATTTGAGCTGGGGAGCCTCTTGCTCCCGAGTCAGCGTATATATAAACGGAATTAAATGAATCTTGTTGTTCATCTTTTCCTTCAGAATTGACAACCGACTCCTTCGAAATACCATCCATCATAGATCTGGCGACAAGATCATTGGCTCTAGACCATATATCTACGACTTTATTATATTTTTCACCTTGGGTAACCAAACCGGAGGCAAATTGTGATTCGATCTCCGCTACCTCTTCCTCTGCACCTGAGATGATCGATGCCTTTTCCTGAGGTATTACAAAATCATCTACTCCTATCGAAGCTCCAGAGGATGTCGAATGAGCAAATCCCATATACATAAGCTGATCAGCAAAAATCACGGTTTCTTTAAGACCGACATTTCTATAACAAGCATTAATCAGTGACGAAATCGCTTTTTTGTCCAGCGGTCTATTTATAAGATCGTATGACAATTCTTTAGGAACAACGTCATATAACAGAGCCCGACCTACCGTCGTATCAACAATTCTAGTTCCTTGTACCGATTCTTCATCCTCTTGATAATTTTCTATACGAACTTTTACTTTGGCATGGAGGTCTACACATTTGGCCGTATAACTCCTATGCACTTCCTCCACACTCGCGAAAACAGTGCCCTCTCCTTTAGCATTAACCATCTCTCTTGTCATGTAATACAAGCCAAGCACCACATCTTGTGACGGCACAATAATTGGCTCGCCGCTAGCAGGGGATAATATGTTATTAGTTGACATCATTAATGCCCTACTTTCCAGCTGAGCCTCCAAGGTCAAAGGCACGTGCACAGCCATCTGATCCCCATCGAAGTCTGCGTTATAAGCCGAACACACCAAGGGGTGTAACTGAATAGCTTTCCCTTCAATGAGAACAGGTTCAAAGGCCTGAATCCCAAGCCTATGGAGCGTAGGCGCACGATTCAAGAGAACTGGGTGCTCCCTAATTACCTCTGCTAAAATATCCCAAACCTCAGGAGTCTCACGCTCAACCATTTTCTTCGCAGCTTTAATAGTTGTCGCTAACGCACGGCCCTCTAACTTACCAAAAATAAACGGCTTAAAAAGCTCTAAAGCCATCTTTTTTGGCAATCCGCATTGATGTAAACGTAACGTCGGCCCTACCACAATCACCGACCGCCCTGAATAATCGACCCGTTTTCCTAACAGATTCTGCCGGAATCTCCCTTGCTTTCCTTTAATCATGTCAGCCAACGACTTTAATGGCCTCTTATTAGAACCCGTTATCGCTCTTCCTCTGCGGCCGTTATCAAGAAGCGCATCAACAGATTCCTGTAACATTCGTTTTTCGTTACGAACAATGATGTCAGGTGCTGACAAATCTAAGAGTCGCTTGAGCCGATTGTTCCGATTTATAACACGCCGGTATAGGTCATTTAAATCTGAAGTCGCAAACCTCCCACCATCTAAAGGAACCAGTGGTCTCAAATCCGGCGGCAAAACCGGTAGCACCGTCATTATCATCCATTCGGGTTTATTACCAGAATTAACAAATGCCTCCATAAGTTTTAGTCGTTTAGATAACTTCTTAATCTTAGTTTCACTGTTCGTTTTCGGTATTTCTTCTCGGATATGAGCAACCTCATGAGAAAGATCCAAGCCCAACAGTAACTCTTGGATTGCTTCAGCTCCCATTCGGGCATCAAACTCATTGCCATATTCCTCTAACTTTTCATAGTAAGCTTCATCGGTTAAAAGCTGGCCTTGCTCTAGATCAGTCAACCCAGGGTCCACTACAACATGAGATTCGAAATAGAGTACTCGCTCGATATCCCTTAAAGTCATATCCAGCAGCAAGCCAATACGTGAAGGTAATGATTTGAGAAACCAGATATGTGCTACGGGGCTAGCTAATTCAATATGGCCCATCCGTTCTCTGCGGACCTTTGTCAGAGTGACTTCTACTCCGCATTTCTCACATATAACTCCTCTATGCTTAAGTCGCTTGTACTTACCACATAAGCATTCGTAATCCTTGACTGGCCCGAATATACGCGCACAAAACAGGCCGTCCCGTTCAGGCTTGAAAGTTCTATAATTAATGGTCTCAGGTTTTTTAACCTCGCCAAACGACCAGGAACGAATCATTTCTGGAGCGGCAAGTCCTATGCGAAGTGATTCGAACTCGTCGTTTTCACCTTGGGCCCGAAGTAAATTTAAGAGATCTTTCACTTTCTCTCCTCCAGCGTAGATTTAACTGAAAGCGCTAGGAAATAATTTCTAGCGCCAGGAAATAGATGGTAATAAAAAGGATTACGTTTAATCACAGGATTAATTAGGTATGGCTTGCTCATTCGTCTTCCAACTCCATGTCAATCCCTAACGATCGGATTTCTTTCACCAATACATTAAAAGATTCCGGCATCCCAGGCTCCATTTCAAATTCACCATCAACGATATTCTTATACATTTTTGTCCGGCCATTAACGTCATCAGATTTAACCGTCAACATCTCTTGAAGTGTATATGCAGCACCGTAAGCTTCCAAAGCCCACACCTCCATTTCGCCAAAGCGCTGACCACCAAACTGAGCCTTACCACCTAGGGGCTGTTGTGTCACTAGACTATACGACCCAGTAGAGCGGGCATGCATCTTATCGTCAACCAAATGATTGAGTTTCAGCATATACATATACCCAACTGTTACTGGTCTGTCGAATTGATCTCCAGTTCGGCCATCATAAAGAATGGACTGACCGGATTCAGGAAATCCCGCCAGCTTTAGCATCTTTTTGATCTCTGTTTCACTGGCCCCATCAAATACCGGAGTTGCCAGCGGTATCCCATCTCTAAGATTATTTGCCAGCTCTAATAATTCATGTTCCTTTAAGGATTTAAGATTCTCAGGACGTTCCCCTACGCTATTATATACGGAATCGAGATAATCTCGGATCGCCTTCGTCTTTTCCTGCTGGTCAAGCATTGCGCCAATTTTTACGCCAATACCTTTAGCCGCCCATCCTAGATGGGTTTCCAAAACTTGGCCAACATTCATCCGGGAAGGCACGCCCAGCGGATTTAAAACAATATCAACAGGATCACCATTTTCATCGTAGGGCATATCCTCAACAGGCATTATTACGGAAATAACTCCTTTATTTCCATGTCGCCCTGCCATTTTATCTCCAGGCTGAATACGGCGCTTTATTGCAAGATAAACTTTAACTATTTTTAAAACACCCGGCGCTAAATCGTCACCAGTTTCAATCTTTAAACGTTTATCTTTATAGACCGCGTCAAGTCGATCACGGTGCTCGGTCAATTGTCTTTCGGCGCTATCTAAAAGCGAATTTAAATTCTTTTCAGACATGCGAATTTTAAACAAATCCTCTCTCTCTAGACCATCGAAATATGACTCATCAATTAGGGTGCCGCGCTTCAGGTCTGGGCCGCTAGATATCTTGTTGCCAATTAATGCATTCTTTAGGCGTTCAAGAGTTGCAGTTTCAACTATGCGCATGTCGTCATCGAGGTCCTTTCTTACCTGAGCCAACTCCGCATCTTCTATATCTCTAGAACGATCATCTTTCTCAACACCGTCCCGAGTAAAAACCCGAACATCAATAACAGTCCCCTTAACACTGGTTGGTACTCGCAAAGATGAGTCCTTAACGTCGGACGCCTTTTCGCCAAAAATAGCCCTAAGCAGTTTTTCTTCTGGAGTTAACTGAGTTTCTCCCTTAGGAGTTACTTTGCCCACCAAAATATCTCCTGCTTTGACCTCCGCACCAATATATACAATGCCCGACTCATCCAACTTTGATAAGGCTCCCTCGCCGACATTTGGAATATCCGGGCTAATTTCCTCCGAGCCAAGCTTCGTATCACGGGCAATACAAGTTAATTCCTGTATATGTATGCTTGTGAAACGATCTTCTTGCACAACCCTTTCAGAAACCAATATAGAGTCTTCAAAGTTATAACCATTCCAGGGCATAAACGCGATTCGCATGTTTTGCCCCAAAGCTAACTCTCCCAAATCGCACGACGGTCCATCAGCTAAAATATCCCCGCCCGCAACAACGTCCCCCGGTTTTACCAGCGGTCTCTGATTAATACATGTATTCTGATTAGAGCGTATAAACTTGGTCAGATTATAAATTTCTACCCCTGCTTCTCCTTCTTCAGTTTCAGCATCTGATACTCTAACAACTATCCGACCAGCATCCACACTATCAACAGTTCCGCCGCGCCGAGCGACAACACAAACGCCTGAATCACGAGCAACATGTCCCTCCATGCCAGTCCCGACAAGCGGTTTCTGACTCCTTAGCGTAGGAACGGCCTGTCTTTGCATGTTGGAACCCATAAGCGCTCGATTTGCATCATCATGCTCTAAGAAAGGAATTAAGGAAGCAGCGACCGAAACCACTTGCTTTGGGGAAACATCCATATAATTAACATTATCAGGTGTTGTTTTAGCAAATTCATTCTGATGTCTAACATCAACTAACTCTGAGGATAACTGATTTTTGTTATCTAGTGGCGAGCTTGCTTGAGCTATAACATACTCTGATTCATCAATAGCTGATAGATACTCGATTTTTGAGCTAACTTTGCCCCCTTTAACTTTTCTATAAGGAGTTTCTAAAAATCCATAATCATTCGTTCGGGCGTAGGTAGCCAAAGAATTAATTAAGCCGATATTTGGCCCTTCAGGAGTTTCTATCGGGCATACCCTGCCATAGTGGGTGGGATGCACGTCTCGCACTTCGAAACCAGCTCTCTCCCTTGTTAACCCACCCGGCCCTAAAGCAGATACTCTGCGCTTGTGAGTAACTTCGGACAAGGGGTTATTCTGATCCATGAATTGGGACAACTGGCTCGATCCGAAAAATTCTTTAACAGCGGCTGCCACTGGCTTGGCATTAATCATATCCTGCGGCATCAATCCTTCAGATTCAGCTAAGCTCAGACGTTCTTTAACAGCGCGCTCAACTCTTATTAACCCAACCCTAAATTGGTTCTCCGCCATTTCTCCTACTGATCTAACTCGTCTGTTGCCTAAGTGATCTATATCATCTACAGAGCCTTTTCCGTTGCGAATACCAATTAACGTTCGAAGAACCGCTATAATGTCCTCCTTATCTAAAATACCATCACCAACAGTTTCTTCTCTCCCCAAACGACGATTGAACTTCATTCGCCCTACGTTAGATAAATCATATCGCTCTGGCGCAAAGAACAAATTATTAAATAGATTTTCTGCCGACTCCTTTGTAGGGGGCTCTCCTGGGCGCATCATCCTATAGATCTCTACCAGAGCTTCCAATTTATTAGAAGTCGGATCTACTCTAAGCGTATCGGAAATATATGGACCGCAATCTAAGTCATTTGTATAGATCGTCTCAATCTCACCACCTAGCTCTACTAAAGCATCGATAATCTCTTCTGTTATGACTGTGTTACACGGAAATAAAATTTCTCCTGTGGACTCATCAACCAGGTCTTTCGCCGTAACCCTCTCAATGAGATATTCTTTCGGGACTTCTAGTTGTTTGATCTTACTATCCTGCATCAATCGAACATGTCTTCCTGTGATACGTCGACCAACTTCTACTATTACTTTCCCTTTGCCATCTTTTATATCAAAAACTGCTACCTCTCCACGCAGTCTTTCGGCAACGAGGTCCATCTTTATCTTGCCGCTTTTTAAAACCTGGAATACGTTTTTATCAAAGAAAAGACCGAGGATATCTTCCGAACTGTATTCCAAAGCACGCAGCATAATCGTCGCCGGCAGCTTCCTCCTTCGGTCAATGCGAACAAACACACTATCTTTGGGATCAAATTCAAAATCAAGCCATGAGCCTCGATACGGAATGACCCTAGCTGAGTAGAGCAATTTTCCTGATGAATGGGTCTTTCCCCTATCGTGATCAAAGAAGACGCCAGGAGACCTGTGCAACTGAGAAACAACAACTCGCTCAGTACCGTTTATAACGAAGGTGCCATTATCTGTCATTATAGGAATTTCCCCCATATAGACATCCTGCTCCTTAACATCCTTAACGGCTTTATTTGCCGAATCCTTATCGTAGATAATCAATCGAACCTTTACTCTGAGAGGAGCTGCATAGGTAATCCCACGCAGGACGCATTCCTTAACATCAAAAGCCGGACTCCCTAGAGAATAGTCAACGTATTCTAATGCAGCACTTCCTGAATAACTTTCTATTGGAAAGACTGAACTAAATGCCGCATGAAGACCTGTATTATCGCGATTTTCAGCAGATATCTCCCGCTGCAAAAACTTAGCATAAGAGTCCACTTGAATGGATAATAGGTACGGTATATCCATGACCCCGGATAGTTTTCCGAAATCCTTTCTAATTCGCTTTTTTTCGGTGAAGCTGTAAGCCATTCAAATCTCCCAAGTCGAGCATCTTAATTAAATATTTCGGGGGGTATTACATATAATGCAAAATAACCCACTCGCTAACATCAGTCCTATGTAGAGATCAAGGGTCTACTTAAGCTCCACACTACCACCGGCTTCTTCCAACTGTTTCTTAAAGTCTTCAGCTTCATCTTTTGTAGCGCCCTCTTTAATTGCCGAAGGGGCTTCATCAACAAGGGCCTTGGCCTCTTTAAGCCCTAACCCTGTTATTGCTCTAACAGCTTTTATAACGTTAACCTTTTTATCGCCAGCCGCGGTCAACATTACATCAAATGCATCTTTAGCTTCTGCAGATTCGGAGCTGTCTCCCTCTGCCGGAGCAGCTGCAACCGCAACCGCCGCTGCAGCTGAGACACCGAATTTTTCTTCCATCGCTTCGACTAAATCGACTACGTCCATAACACTCATATCAGCTATAGCATCCAAAATCTCTTCTTTTGATAGTGCCATTTTTTCCTCCTAGTTCGTTTTGAAGTCCGGTTTTACCCAGAATGCCTATCAGGCAGATTCTTCTGTTTGTTTCTGATCGCGAATTGCGGCTAACGTTCTTACTAACTGTCCCGGAACTTCATTCAACGTCCGAGTTAGCTTCGCAAGCGGCGCTTGCATGAGACTCATCAGTTGAGCCAAAGCCTCTTCTTTCGTTGGAAGCTTAGCAATACGTGCTAATTGAGATGCATCAAGCAGTTCTCCGCCTATGGATAAAGCCTTCACCTCTAATGCATCGAAAGCTTGAACATACTCTTCTATTAACCGGGCCGCAGCACCTGGTTCCTCTTTCGAAAATGCTAGCATCGTCGGCCCAACACAAGCCTCACCCAAGCACTCAAAATCCGTCCCGACCATAGCTTTCTTCACCAAAGTATTTCTTACTACGCGCAGATATACACCGCTGGCTCTCGCCTTCACTCGCATATCCGTCATTTCAGCAACTGTTAAGCCTCGATAATCACTTAATACCGCTGATAAAGCAGTTTCCGCCGCACTATTTAGTTCGGCTACAATCTCTGCTTTCTTCTCCAGTCTTAATGCCATATTCGCTCCTCGGATATCGCCGATACCCATATTGTTCGGCCAAATTTTTATGTTTCTAAAAACACTCTAACTGACCTCCTCATTTTGGCGACCCGAGATTACGGCTATTTCACCGCCACCAGGCTCACCGTCTACACAGGAGATTAAGGCAATTAAAATTGCCACCTGTGGTTTTTGACGGATATCGGCTGTACCGGCCGACCCTTCAAATCTCCTCAAAATTCTAACGACCCCTGATCTATACTAATGCCAGGTCCCATCGTTGTAGATAATGTAATTTTACGCAGATAAATCCCTTTTGCCGAGGCTGGTTTAGCTTTTCGCAGATCTCCTAAAAGCGCCTCCACATTAGCCTTGACTTCGTTACTATCTAACCCCACTTGTCCAACACTGCCGTGCACAATACCAGCTTTATCTGTTCTAAACTGGACCTGCCCAGCCTTTGCATTTCCTACGGCAGTCGTAATATCCGCTGTGACTGTTCCCGTCTTCGGATTAGGCATTAAGCCTTTTGGCCCAAGAATTTTACCCAACTGTCCGACAATTTTCATAGCTTCGGGAGTTGAAATCACGATATCAAACTCTAACTCACCGCCCTTTATCTTTTCTGCTAGATCCTCAAGTCCAATAAGATCTGCCCCAGCACTCTTAGCTGATTCAGCTGCCTCCCCTTCGGCAAACACTGCTACTCTGACCTCCTTGCCGGTACCATGGGGCAAAGTAGTTGCTCCACGAACCGCTTGATCTGACTTGCGAGGATCTATACCCAAATTTACTGAAATATCTATGGACTCTTTAAATTTCTTACTAGTTAATTCATTTAAAAGGTCCACTGCCTCGGTAATAGGATAATCTTTTTCACGATCCAGCTTTTCCGCAATCACCTTGGCACGTTTAGTCATCTTTGTCATAAGTCGACCCCTTCTACTTCTATTCCAGCGCTTCTTGCGCTGCCGGCGATAGTGCGAACAGCCGCATCCATGTCAGCGGCCGTTAAATCAGGCATTTTCAATTCAGCAATTTCTTCCAAATGCTTCCTGTTCACTTTACCTACCTTCTCTGTGTTAGGGGTGCCACTACCCTTACTAATATTTGCTGCCTTTCGAAGTAGAACTGAAGCAGGCGGGGTTTTTGTTATAAAAGTAAAACTCCTGTCCGCATAGACCGTTATAACAACAGGGATTGGCATGCCCTGCTCCATACTCTGCGTTTGTGCATTAAACGCCTTGCAGAAATCCATGATATTAACGCCATGTTGCCCCAAAGCAGGGCCAACCGGCGGGCTTGGATTAGCCTGCCCCGCTGGAACTTGCAACTTAATATAGGCTTCTACCTTACTTGCCATCTTTTACTCCTAGAAGGCTCTAATTGAGCCAACTATTCTAACTACTATACAATACTATCCTTAAACTCGACCAAAGGACTCTTATGTCCTATCCTTTTTCTACCTGCCCAAAATCAAGCTCAACTGGCGTGGATCTTCCGAAAATCGTTACTGCAACCTGCAAACGACTCTTCTCATAATTAACTTCCTCAACCACCCCATTGAAATCATTAAAGGGGCCATCTGTAACCCGCACGATTTCACCTGGTTCAAATACAGTCTTCGGCGTTGCCTTCTCTGTCCCTGCGGCCACTCTGTCCAGAATTGCCATGGCCTCAGCATCCGTAAGAGGGGCTGGTTGATCAGCCTTTCCTCCTATAAAACCCAATACCCGAGGAGTCTGCTTCACCAAGTGCCATGTATCATCATTTAAATCCATGTGAACAAGCACATAACCTGGAAAAAACTTTCGCTCACTTCGCCTTTTCTGGCCACCTCGCATCTCGACGACTTCCTCTGTAGGAACCATAATATCCCCAAAAGCATCTTTGAAATCCGATAACTGAACGCGCTCTTCCAATGCACGAGCAACGTTTTTCTCGAATCCCGAGTAAGCATGAACGACGTACCACCTTTTAGACATATACTATCGCCACCTTTTTACTAACCAATCACCGATGAAACTAACCAGCTTAATCCCGAATCTAGAAGCCACAGAATAAGTGCAAATACCAAAACCAAAGCTAATACAATCATGGTGGTTTGGGTTACCTCCTCCCTGGTAGGCCATACTACCCTTCGAATCTCTGCCCTTGCATCCTTTAATAAACCCCAAGCTGTTGAACCCTTATATGTCCTAGCCGCAATAAAAACCGCCAACCCACTCAGAATCACCAATGCTAGAACCCGGAGTAGGAGCGACTGATCCTGATAATACCAATTGCCAACAATACCGCCTAAGATAATGCTACCCACGGCAACCCATCTTAGCCAATCAAGACTATATCGATTATCAATTTCTGTTCCTGTGCTCAACTTTCCTATCCCTAATTGCTGGCAGGCCAGGAGGGAATCGAACCCCCAACCTGCGGTTTTGGAGACCGCTGCTCTGCCAATTGAGCTACTGGCCTAATCACGCAAACCACAATACGGCAAAATCTATTTAAATCGCTTACTCAATAATTTTAGAAACTACGCCAGCCCCTACTGTTCTTCCTCCTTCTCTAATCGCGAAACGCTGCCCTTCTTCCATCGCAATCGGAGAAATTAGGGTCACTTTCATATTTACATTATCTCCTGGCATAACCATTTCTACGTCTGTCGGCAATTCCACACTTCCCGTTACATCCGTTGTTTCAAAAAAGAACTGGGGACGATAGCCTTTGAAAAATGGGGTATGACGCCCTCCCTCATCTTTACTTAGAACGTAAACCTCGGAATCAAAGCTAGTATGAGGTGTAATGCTTCCTGGAACTGATAATACCTGGCCACGCTCTACTTCCTCGCGTTTTGTGCCTCTCAATAGAACCCCCACATTCTCACCAGCGCGACCTTCATCCAACAATTTTCTAAACATCTCAACACCGGTGCAGGTAGTAGTCTGCGTATCTCTAATACCAACGATTTCAATATCGTCACCAACATTGATAATGCCTCTCGCAATTCTTCCTGTAACAACTGTACCCCTTCCAGAAATTGAGAACACATCCTCTATAGGCATTAAGAAAGGTTGGTCAACAGGGCGTTCTGGTTCAGGGATATACTCATCAAGAGAATCCACTAATTTCTGAACACTCAGAGATCCTATTTCACTATCATCACCCTCTAGGGCCTTCAGCGCACTTCCTATAATAATAGGGGTATCATCTCCAGGAAATTCATACTGATCCAGTAACTCTCTAACTTCCATTTCGACAAGCTCTAACAGCTCATCATCATCCACCATATCTGCTTTGTTCATATAGACAACAATCTTGGGAACCCCGACCTGCCTGGAAAGTAGTATATGCTCTCTAGTTTGCGGCATCGGCCCATCAGCTGCACTAACGACTAAAATAGCTCCATCCATTTGGGCAGCCCCAGTAATCATGTTCTTTACGTAGTCAGCGTGGCCAGGGCAATCTACATGAGCATAATGTCTAGTATCCGATTCATACTCAACATGAGATGTTGCTATGGTTATGCCTCGCTCACGCTCCTCTGGTGCATTATCGATTTGATCAAATTCTCTAAATTCTCCCCCACGCGCCTGCGCACAAACCTTCGTTAGAGCTGCGGTCAATGTGGTTTTACCATGGTCAACATGGCCAATTGTGCCAACATTAACATGCGGCTTAGTACGTTCAAATTTTTCCTTAGACATGGTCGTATTCCTCATCTATCTATAACTGTAACTACAGGGCGCATAATCTGCGCACAACTCTTTAGAACCTCTGCTTCCCCCAGAAACTTCCTGAGCAAAACAATTCTCCATTCTCACCAAATAGAACCTTAAGCATGGTGCTCACAATCGGATTTGAACCGATGACCTCTTCCTTACCAAGGAAGTGCTCTACCTACTGAGCTATGTGAGCTTTTTAAATTATCACTCCGCAAACCCAATAAATCTTTATACCATGACTTAATCTCTATATACCTAATTTATTGCCAATAATTAGATCCTCATCGTTCATTTAAAAGCACCACACATGGAGCGGGTAGCGGGAATTGAACCCGCGTCATCAGCTTGGAAGGCTGAGGTTCTACCCCTGAACTATACCCGCTGTAATTGCGTCTTTTTTATTTTTTCTCTTCTTACCTCTTTAACCAACCCTATCCTATTCTGGTGGAGGGGGAAGGATTCGAACCTTCGAAGGCTAAGCCGTCAGATTTACAGTCTGATCCCTTTGACCACTCGGGAACCCCTCCCGATAACGCAAAAAACATCTAATAACAAGCCAATGGCTTGATACCTTGACTATCCCATCCTAGCAAACCAATCCTTCTCGTTTTCTATCTACCTACACCACCCTTACAACTATCCCTCCAGCTATAACACCTCTGGTGCCGCCACAAGGAGTCGAACCCTGGACCTTCTCATTACAAGTGAGTTGCTCTACCAGCTGAGCTATGGCGGCCAAAATGGGAGGCGAAGTCTATAGAAACTAGCCTTCGTCTGCAATGCTATAACAAGGAACATTATTAGGCATTTCCTCTAACCTTTTCAATGAAACAGGACCGCGGATAGGTCCGAAAACCTCCAAACCAAAGGACTCATAAGCTCTCTCGATCACTTCAATCTCAATCGGATAACCAAAATCCATGGCTTCCGCCCTCAAATCTTCTGCTTCCTCAATACTACTGGTTAGTCCGAGCGATAAGACATTTTCCTGAAAACCACGCGAAACTATCGCAACCTCGACAAATCGAGATCTAAATTCCTCAATCAAGCGACGCAAATCAGTAATTTTTGAGCGCCTATCTACATATACCAAATAATCTGGGTTGGCCAATACCGCAGTTTCTCGAACTTTGCTAAAATTAAGCTCTGGATCGATAAGATCTCTAAACTGTATAACTTCACCTGAGGTTTTAAATGGGCCAAAATAATGGCATTGCCCTGCAACCAACCCTTCCAATAGTCCTTCAATATCAGACATCTCTATAGTTGTTATCTTTGCGGAATACAACGGTATAGTTGGTAACTCCTCATGATGAGTTAGATAAGGGCCAGATAAAAAACTAATGATCGGCATCTTATTTATATAAAAGATCAAATTAATGCTAATTAAAAGCAACAAAAAGGCCGCAAGTCGCCTTGAAATCTGCTTACTACGCCGCTTGCCATTTTCCATATTATTGCAGGTTCCCTTAACCTCTAAATCCTGCCAAAGAAACTGAAACTCATCGAGATCAAGCGTTCCTTTCCAAAGCCAGTAATGAAACTTCTCCAGCAGAAAATGTTAGCTGACCATCATCAGTATAAAACTTGATGTTGCCAACATCATCAATACCTTCAACATAGCCCCTGATTCGTTTGGGGCCAATTGCTATCTCACAGTACTGACTATTAAGTGCATGGTGTAAGTTGTACTGGTCCTTCATGATGCTAAACCCATGCTCTTCGAAAGTGCCCACATAATCGACCAGGGAACTAATAAGATTTGATACCAGCAGATTTCTTTTCTCGGACAAACCCTTTGATGCCAAATCTGCTACGTCTTGATTAATTGAGCTTTTGAGACGTTCATTCAATTGAAGATTTACTCCGATACCTACCAAAACCTGAACGGTGTTAGTTTTTTTTGGGCTATTTAATAATTCTACAAGAATTCCACCCAATTTTTTTCTATATAAAAGGAGGTCGTTGGGCCATTTAAGGGTTAACCCCTCAATTCCCATACTCTGAATGGTATCTAGCAAGCTAAGCCCCACAACTAAGCTTAGTCCGGCTAGCTCATCATAAGTTCTATCTAGCTCAAAACCCAAGCTAATTGCTATATTTCCCCCCAGCGGCGTGTGCCACGTCCTACCTCGTCGGCCACGACCATCAATTTGAGCTTCAGCAATGCAAACTTTACCTTTGCAGGATCCTGTTTTGCTTGAGGAAACCAGCTTGTCGTTTGTTGAACTAATACAAGACTCGATTTCTAGACTATCAATCCAACGAATGGCCCTAACGCTAAGGTTCTTTCTGATTTTTTCCGCATCTAGCCACTCGCAAGGATAGCTGAGCTCTATGCCTCTAGCACCAGCCCTTAATCCCCATGACTCTATAGACCCAAATTCCTTAGACCAATCCGATATTAAGACCTCCTTGCCATTGATCACAGAGTTAAGAATCGCTGCTAAACTAGTTTGTAACTTATCAGACATAAAATTTATTTACCCTAATGCGACATATCCATGTAATTGGCTGTAAAAGAAGTGGTACAACTCTGATGATGGAACTTCTCTGGAACTCCTATAGGTTCGCGGGCCGTTCTAATCACGAGGCTTCAATATTCAACTGTAAATCATCGGATTCTGATGAAACCCTATACTTAAGCAAAAAACCAGCAGACACCACAAAAATTGAAAAAATATTCCTGGCAGATAGTGACTTATTTTTAGTGGGAGTCCAACGCGATCCACGATCAGTAATAGCCAGTACACATCCTAGCAAAAAAGACCTGTATTTCGCCGATTTTTACAAATGGGAACAGTGCAAAAATGCGTTAAGTCGGCTGCATGATCATCCACGCTTCTTGCTGGTCCGGTATGAAGATCTACTAACGAACCCGGATAGAGAGCAAGAAAGAATTTCACAAAAATTCGTTCTCCTTAAAGACATAAGAAAATTCTCAGAATATCCCAACGGTTCCAACCCTTCTTACCAAGCCAACAGATCTCTAGGAGGCACTAGGCCTTTTGATCAGAAAAGAATCAGTGGCTGGATGAATCACCTACCGAGGATAAAAGGGCAGCTAATTCTGCACCCCCATCTGCCGGAGGTACTAATAAATACGGGATATGAAAATAATGACGAATGGACCAAATTGGTAGATCACATTAATCCCTATTATCAAAGTTATAAAGACGGTGGCCCAAATTTTCTGAGGGCTACCGAAACCAAATTACGGTTCAAATGGAAAACGAGAAAATATATGAAACAACTTAACGCGAAGTTTTAAGAGCTCGCGAAAAGTTAATAGGTGGAGAACTTCTTCTCGGTCGCCAAATGCCCAACCGAATCAGGCTGGGCACTGAAAAAAAACCTGACGATGACCTACTCTCGCATGGGGAAACCCCAAACTACCATCGGCGCTGAACCGTTTCACTGCTGAGTTCGGGATGGGATCAGGTGGGGCCAGCTCGCTATTGTCGTCAGGCAAACCAAGATTCGCATGTTGTGTATTTATAAACAAACCATACGACAAAATTCTGATTAGGTTGTACCTAAAATACAATAAGAGATATGTAGGTTAAATCAAATTTAACTTAATAGGTTATCAGTATCCTGATTGGCGATACCAAAAGCACGAAGCTTTGTTTAAAGAGGTTTAATGTTTTAAACACCAACCCTTAGAACACATGCTCGGTTATATGGTCAAGCCACACGGGCAATTAGTACAGGTTAGCTCAACGCTTTACAGCGCTTACACACCCTGCCTATCAACCTCGTAGTCTACGAGGGCCCTTTAGAAATCCGAAGATTTAGCGAGATCTCATCTCGAGGTAGGCTTCCCGCTTAGATGCTTTCAGCGGTTATCCCTTCCGAACATAGCTACCCGGCAATGCCACTGGCGTGACAACCGGAA